>Ga0209060_10000633_pt1 | contig 55741 bp, 51 predicted proteins | sample Coa_R1_8_FD_187155 | JGI IMG/M metagenome (GOLD analysis project Ga0209060, IMG submission 187155) | Surface soil microbial communities from Centralia Pennsylvania, which are recovering from an underground coalmine fire - Coalmine... | ecosystem: Environmental > Terrestrial > Soil >...
GGACGACATTCTTTCTAAAATGTCGGGGGATTAAAAAGAAAAGCCCGGCTGTTAGCCTGGGCCTTTTCAATCACTATATCCATTGTAGCAGGTCAGGTGGAATTGATACGCCACGGATATCTCCTTTATTTTTAGAAAGATATGTGGCTTGGGGACTTGACAGTTTTTGAGCGGTTCCTGCCGACGCCTCCGAGAAGGTAAGTAAACGCAAAGGCAAACGCCGGGAAAAGAACCAAAGGAACGGCATCGGCGCATCCGCTAATCGGGGCCTTGTCTATTGTGATTGCTTCTGGCGTTTGACGTGGGCTGGGATGCCTACCGCTACAGTGGCGGGGGGTACTGGCTTTGTAGCTAGACCCATGGCTCCGAGCATGGCGTTTTCGCCGATGGTGGAACCGGCCAGGACGGTGGCGTGATAGGTGACGCGGGCCCGGGGGCCTAGCTCGGTGACTTTGTTGGTGACGTCGGCCTGGGTGTTGATGTCGTGGGTGTGGCTGTAGATGTTGGCGTAGTCGGAGACGCTGGTGCCCTCGTGGAGGATGATCTCGCCGCGGTCGTCGAGCATGACGTTCTTGTGGATGGTGCAGTTGTCCTCGATGGTGAGGTTGTACCCGTAGGTGAATTCCACGTTGTGGAAGATTTTGACGCCGGTTCCGAGGTGACGGAAGATGTGGCGGCCCAACATGCAGCGGAAGCGGAAGCCTAGCCAGTGATTAAGGCCGAGCGGCGAGCGGTCGAACATCTGCCAGAACCAGATGAGGGGCTTGCGGAGGTTGTACTGTTCGACGTTTACGTCGCCGTAGTACTCGGGCTCGAGGGTGACGTTGCGGGGATCGAAGCATTCGCCCAGGACGTTAGTGGCGAGTTCGCTGGTGAGGGTCGTCTGCTTGCGGCCACCATGGGTCTTGGCGAGGTACATCTGGTAGAGCTCGTCGCGGACGATGTCGGCGCGGCGTTCGAAGTTCTGGTTTCGGGTGAACTCTTCGTTGAGGTTCGCGAGCCAGCGGCGATAGATGGCTTCGGCTTCGGGGGTTGGCTTGAGTTCACGATAGGTATGGACTGGCATGGGGCCTCTTCTTTTCCTAGCGAAGCTTATTCGATAGCAAAAACAGCGTATACGGTAGCAGACTTTGAGATCTTTTCCGGAGCGATTGCCAAGGGCTTCAGGTTCATCTTGCTTGAACTGAGAGATGCGCTTTGAGTGTTGAAGGTTCCCCCAAAGAAACCACGCGGCGGAACTTGATTGCTCACGTAAACCAATGGACCGAGCGCACTCTTCAAGCCTTTGACGTAGCGCTCAGCGATCCTTTGTGCATGGGCTAGCGCTTTGTCGGCGGCAGCAGCCTCAACTGTTTCGTCATTATCAAGTTTCCACTCAATACCTCCGCTATCATTCGCTCCGGCCGTTATTGCTGTGTGAAGTGCATCAGCCGCTAAATTAGCGGGAACAGTCACGTGCCAGGATTGAGAAAAGCGAAAGCGGATTCCTTTGGTGTAGCGAAGTTTATCGTCGTCATCAATCGCAGTGAGGCTTTGCGCTGCGCTCTCGATTGCGTCTGCCTTAATCCCAGCGTCACGGAGTGCACTGACAATGGCGTTTGAGGTCCGAGTCGCGTCAGCATAGGTCTGGTTCTGATCTGCGCCATATGAAGTGAATCCAACTGTAACGGTCGCGACGTCAGCCACGACCTGCGCTTCATCAGTGGCAGTGACCGCGATGGTACGGTTGTCTTTGTTGATCGTGATGGTTTGGGCACCGAGATTCAGGGTTGCAGTGCAAATAACAACAGCAAGGAAACGGCTTATTTTCAAGGATCTTCTCCGTGATAGATAGTAGAACCTCATAAGCCTTTCAGAAAGCTTTGTGCTATTCGATGGCGAACACTGCGTAGACGGTGGCGGATTTTTCGATCTGGCGTGGGTTGATGGCGAGAGGCTCGGCCCTGCCCGCCACCATGGGTGCGGCCATCGCACGCATCATGGGGCGAATGACTTCGGCCTGCGTCTGGTTGCTGGCGAAGAGGAGGGCTCCTAGCTTTGTGCTTAGACTGGTCGCCATCTGTTCGGCCTGGGTACGGGCGCTCTTGAGGGCTTTGGCGGCGGCTTCAGACTCGGGGGCATGCTCGTCCCTGAAGCTCCACTCGATCTGGCCGGACTGGTTGGCTCCGGCTTTGACGGCGATGTCCAGTAGCCTAGCGGCGTTGTCGGCTGGGGTTCGAACCGTCCAGCTCTGGTTCACCATGAACTGGCGCTGAGTTCGTTCGGCAGGGGTAAGCCTGTCCACCTGGAAGTTCTGGGAAGGGGCGAGACTCTGGCTTTCGCTCTCGATTGTCTCTCTCGGAATACCGGCCGTCGTCAGGGCATTCATGATGGCGTTGGAGACGCGAGATCCGTTGGCGTAGGCGGTATCGCTGTCGGGGCCGTAGGCGACGAAGCCGATGTGGACGGTGGCGGTGTCGGCCATGACGGTGACTTTGTCGGTGGCAGTGACAGCAATGGTGCGGTTATCCCGGTTGACCTGGATCGTCTGGGCGCCAGCTGTGGTTGCGAGAGCAATTGCGCAGAGGGCTAGAACACTGAGATTTAATTTGGTCATGGTTCGTCTCCTGTGGTGCTGATCAGGTCGGCCAGAGTTTTTTTGTGCTTTGGCTTGGCGGCGAGCTTCTGTTTGGGGTCGGGGAGGACGCGTTCAGGTGGTGGAGCGCCCACGCGAGTGCGAGCGTTGGCCTTAACGGCTTTGATCTTGGAGAATGTCTGTTTCTTTGGCTTACTCATAAAGTGTTTGGACGACCGCGTGGAAAGAACCGCAGTGGTACCCCGTGATTATGCAATACTCTTGCCCGCAGAGGCTCCACTGAGGCAGGATTGCATGGGGGGTGCGTGTGCAGGTTGCGCCGCATCCGGCGAGGTGCAGTATGGAAGAGCGCGATTTTTTTGATGAACGGCCCGAACAACGCACACATACGATGACGTGTCCCCACTGCGGACAACAGGCTGAGTATGAATTGGGCTGGCTGGTGAGGCGGAAGAAAGCTCAACTGCCACGCGGTGCTGACGATCGTGACCGTGCCCGTTTTGCCAAGGCACAGAGCTATATGGTGCGGCGGGACGATATGGTTGGGTGCAAAAATGTCCGGTGCAGGAAGCGGTTTGATGTCGCCGGGATTCAATCCGTAGCCTTCATTTAGGGAGCCGACAAGTCGAAGGAATCAGGTGGAAGAGTGGATGAAGGGACCAACTTGAGACGCCCTTCTCAATGAACGAGGGCGTCTCGTGGTGACGAAACTGACGTGAGTGAAGAGGCATCCCGTCGGCTGCTGCTACTCCTTGGCCGGTCCAGCGAAGATCAGGAGCGTCCCGCGCTGTGGGGGCGTGGCAACGGCGCCTGAAACACTCGTCTGATTGGAGTGAGTGTGCTGTTCGTTGGTCCTGACCACCGTAGCGGATACTCTCATTCCCGGGCGCAGATCAGATGGCCTGACATCCCTGCCATCTACTTGAATGTTCGCGTGCGACGGAATCGTGAAACGGTCGACTGTGTTGTCTCCGAGCCGCAGGATTACCGAGTTGGGCGTGATAAAGCGCATGACAGTTCCATCGATCTGGGTGACGTTGGTTACGGTGGACTGTTGCACGCTCCTCATGTGGACGTGCGTCAGGGTTGTGCCGGGCTTCAGGTCTCTTGGAGCGGTGGGTTGGCCGTTTACTGAAATGGTCTCATTTGCCGGTAAACTAAGGAGTTGCAGGTCGCCAGCAGCGTTTTTGAGGACGACGGTGTCGCCAGAAACGTACATTACCTGAGAGTTTTCGACCTGAACGTCTTTTGTGACGCCCTGGGGTGTGGTGGTTGTGGTGGTGGTCTGCTGGGCTAGTAGGGCTGGCGTTGCGAGGAGCAAAAGTGTGGCCACGCGATGGGTGAGATGGCGGGCATGGATGGTTGGCATGGACGGTTTCTCCAGTGTTCGAATTGAATTCAAGGCTTTTGCAGCATTTCGACCGGGGAAATTTTTACCTCTCGTTAGGATGCGGGAATGTTGATAGGGGCCATCCCAGGAATGCATTTTTGGTGGTTGGGTCGTGGAGAAAAGTGTGGCAAGGTTGGTTTGCTAACGGTCATTGCAAAGACTGCTTTACGAATGAATGAGTATTCATTTATGCTTTCGCGTGCGTAGACGAACGCTGTCTTCGGTGTGAGGATTTCGGGAGACGAATGCTGTGATTTAATGGAGGTGCTGTTGCCCGGCGGGGCGGCAGCCCTTCGAACCGGAACAACACGCAGGAGACGAGTACAAACATGGCAAACACACTGCTGCCCTTGGAAGAACGTAACCTAACGCCCGAGCAGGTTGAACTGCTGGATAAGCGGCGCCGTCGCGGCCAGCTGTTTCTGGTGATCTGCGTTCAATGTCTGATCGTTGGGTCGTTGGTCACATTGTGGGCTGGGCAGGACTGGACCCTGTCGCCCGGCTGGGCTCATCCGATGGTTTATTGGGACGTGGCCGTGTTTGCCCTTGCACTTGTGTTTGGCGTTGCTGGCGTGCGTCTGCGCCGCGGAAGCACTGAGTTCCTCAGCTACTAACGCTGAAACGACACCGGAGCTGCTGCGGAGATTGTTCGGGATGCGAGTGATGCGCACCTAAGGCGTCGCCCGTGGATGGGTTCGGATGGTGGATGTGTCGCTTGTGACGGTGGCGGGCTCCCGTTTCGCGGGATCGATGCTTCTTTCAGGGTTGCGGGTTTCGGCTACGCTGGCTGAGCCGGAGCACTTCTCGTGGTTTGAGATTGGGCTGCTGGTCGTCTGCGTTGCGGCGTCAGGCGCGCTGTTCTTCTGGCGGTTCGGACCGATTCTTCGGAACATTCTCCAGTCAAAGAAAGATGCGGATTTCTCGCTCGCGCCGGTGGGACGGCGGGTGTGGGACTTCGTCTGGGAGGTGCTTTGTCAGGCGAAGGTGATCAAGCAGCGACCGTTGCCTGGGTTGGCGCATGCTTTTGTCTTCTGGGGGTTTCTGGCGTTTGCGCTGGTGAGCTTGAATCATCTGGCGAATGGGATTCGTCTGGGGTTTCTACCTCCGGCCAGCTATGTGGGTGGGTTTTACTTTCTGTTTGCGGCTGCGTGGGCTCTGCTGGTTGCGGTGTCGATCTTCGGGTTGTTTGTGCGGCGGTTCTTTGTGCGACCTATCTGGCTGGGCGAGAAGGTCTCATATGAGTCGGGGTTTATTGCTTTCCTGATCTTTCTGTTGATGGTGACGTATCTGGCGGCGTTCTTTGTGGACGAGGGTGGAACGGCGGTGAAGGCGTTGTGGTGGACCCATACGCTGGCGCTGCTGGTGTTTCTGCCGTTGATTCCGCATACGAAGCATCTGCACCTGGTGCTTAGTCCGGTCACGATCTTTTTGAAGCGGGATGGGTTTTCGAAGATTCCTCCGCTGGCGGGAGATGAGGACTTTGGCTTGGTCGCGGGCAAGGATGTGACACAGCTGATCTCGCTGCAGGCGTATAGCTGCGTGGAGTGCGGGCGATGCACGGAGCATTGTCCGGCATCGACAACGGGGAAGGTGCTTAATCCCAAAGAGATCATTTTGGGGATGCGGTCTTATCTGAATGAGTTTGGGCCGGAGTCGGAGATGGCGCTGCTTACTGAGGGGCGCGTGACTTCGCCGGATAATCCTCCTGCGAAGTACATGAGTATGGAGGCGGCGTTTGAGTGCACGACGTGTGGGAGCTGCGAATATCAATGTCCGGTGGGGATTCAGCATGTGCCGATCATCGTTGGACTAAGGCGGGGCGCGACCAATACGGGTGTGTGGGAGGACAGCTATGGGACGAAGCTGTTTCTGGCGCTGGAGAAGAATGGAAACGCGCTGGGGTTGAGTGCGATGGAGCGCGACAAGTTTATTCAGAAGCAGGGGTTCCCTATTTTCGATGGGTCGCAGGAGTACTGCCTTTGGCTGGGGTGCATGGGTGGGTACGATCCGAAGGGGCGCGAGATTATTGCGGATTTTGCGCGGGTGATGGGATTTTTAGGGACTACGTTTGGCGTGCTGAAGAAGGAGAAGTGTACGGGGGATCCGGCGCGACGGCTGGGGAATGATCTGGTGTTTCAGACGATGGCGGAGGCGGGGCTGAAGGCGTTTGAGACGGCAAAGGTGAAGAAGATTGTGACGATCTGTCCGCATTGCGTGAGGACGATTGCGAATGACTGGCGGGAGTATGGGGTGGCTCCGGAGATTGAGCACCACTCGGAGTTTATGGCTCGGCATAAGGATCGGCTGCCGCAGCAGGGGGGTGGGGAGAGCATTGTTTATCACGATCCCTGCTATCTGGGGCGGTATCAGGATGTATATGAGGAGCCTCGGGAGATTGTGGCTAAGGCTGGCGTGCTGGTGGAGGCTCCGCGGTCGCATGAGCGGAGTTTTTGCTGTGGTGCGGGTGGAGGGTTGGCGTTTCTTGGGGAGGAGCAGGGCGAGCGCGTGAGCCATGTTCGCGCGAAGGAGCTTGCGGGCACGGGAGCGCAGGTGGTCGGCACGGCTTGTCCGTTCTGCAATACGATGTTTCGCGATGCGTTGTCGGCGGTGAGTGAGGCTCCGCCGCAGTTGCTGGATATTGCGCAGTTGACGGCTCGGGCCTTGCCTGTGGTGGAGGGAACAAACTGAGGTTTTAGTAAGGAAGCTAGTAAAAGATGTATCTTCCGAAAGAGAATGGCAGGTCCTTCGACTACGGCGGCAAAAGCGCCGCCTTCGCTCAGGATGACGCTTCTTTAGGTGGCACAAAAATAGGCTCCAAAGTGGCATAAAAATCGAAGGGGCTTCCTTAGGTGGCACAGCAATATTTGAACGGCTATAGAGAGGAACGATGAAGATACTTGTGGCGATTAAGCAGGTGCCGGAGCGGGATGCGCAGATTCATGTCGCGGCTGACGGCAAGTGGATCGACGAGAGCGATTTGAACTACACCATCAACGAGCCTGATGCGTATGCGCTGGAAGAGGCGCTGCAGTTGAAGGAGAAGAACGGCGGCGAGGTGGTGGTCGTCTGCGCCGGGCCGGAGCGGGTGACGAGTACGCTGCGTGAAGCTCTGGCAAAAGGCGCGGACCGGGCGATCCATATCGAGGCCGATGATCTGGGTGAGCGGGATACGCTTGGCGTGGCGCAGATACTTGCGGATGCGATGAAGGCTGAGGCGCCTGATCTGATTTTGACGGGGTTGCAGTCGGATGATCTTGGGCTGGGGCAGACGGGTGTTGTGCTGGCCGAGTTGCTGGGCGTGCCGCACGCGACTCTCATCATGCATGTTGAGGTTACGGGCTCGGGCTTGAAGGTGAAGCGCGAGTTGGAGGATGGGTGGTTTCAGCATGTGGAGATGCCGCTGCCTGCGCTGCTGACGATTCAGTCGGGCGGTAACAAGCTGCGGTATGCGACGCTGATGGGCATCAAGAAGGCCAAGACGAAGGAGACGAAAACGGTGACGCCATCGGCTGCTGCGGGCGGGCAGGCGGTGGTGCTGGAGCGGGTGTATCTGCCGGAGAAGCAGAAGAAGACGGAGATGCTGACGGGGTCTCCGGCTGAGGTTGCGGCAAAGATTGTGGAGAAGCTGAAGTTTGAGGTGAGGGTGATATGAGCGGAGTTCTTGTCGTACTGGAGCAGCGTGCAGGCGTGTGGAACAAGATGAGCTTTGAGGCTCTTGCGGCGGGGCAGCAGTTGGCCGCGAAGTTGGGTGTGGGCTTGTCGGCGGCTGTGGTGGGGGATGGGTTGCAGGCGCTTGGTGGATGGGCGTTCGACGGCAAGGTGGATGCTGCTTATGCGGTGGAGCATTCGCTGCTGAAGGAGTACACGGCGGATGGCTATGTGGCGGTTCTGGAGCAGCTGGTGAAGAAGGTTGCGCCGGCGTATGTGGTGTTTCCGCATACGTACCAGGTGCGGGATTTTGCTCCGGCGTTGGCTACGCGGTTCGGGCAGGTGCTGATTAGTGACGTGGTGGCGATTCATGATGGGCCGGTGTTTGTGCGGCAGCTGCTGCAGGGCAAGCTGAACGCGGATTACAAGCAGACGGGCGCGGGGCCGTTCTTTGTGTCGGTGCAGGCGGGGTCGTTTCGGGCGGCCGAGGCGGAAGTAGCGGTGGCGATGGAGACTTTTGCGCCGGCGCTTGAGGCTTCGCAGATTCGCAATAAGCCGGGCGAGCTGTTTCGTGAGTCGGCGCAGACGGTGGATTTGAGTGTGGCTCCGGTGATTGTGTCGGTTGGACGCGGGATCGGGGAGCAGGAGAATATCGGCATCGTCGAAGAGCTGGCGGCGGCGTTGGGGGCTGAGTTAGCGGCGAGCAGGCCGATCTGCGACAACGGCTGGCTGCCTATGGAGCGGCAGGTGGGGAGCTCGGGGCAGACGGTGTCGCCGAAGCTTTATCTGGCGGTCGGGATTTCGGGGGCGATTCAGCACCTGGTTGGGATGAAGGGGTCGAAGGCGGTGATCGCGATCAATAAGGATGAGAACGCGCCGATCTTCGAGGTCGCCGATTACGGCGTGGTGGGGGATCTGTTCGAGGTGGTTCCGGCGCTGACAAAGGCGGTGCGAGAGGCTAAGGGATAGTAGGTTACCGGTGGCATTTTTTTTCGGCGTAACCTTTTCATTTGTAATCGCTAATTTTTTCAGGGCGGATATACTTGAGGGACTGTATCCCCTGTAACTTTGTTTCCATCGCCGACTCGACGCATCTAAATATCTGTAGTTTGAGACGAAGCCGATGGCTGCGATAGCCCCTTCCATGACGGTTGATGATGACGCGACGGCTCTGCTGGAACGTGCAGATGCCATGACGCGTCAGGGTAGGCTGCGGGATAAATTTGGGCGGGCGATTACGGATCTGCGGGTCTCGGTGACGGACCGGTGCAACTACAAGTGCGTGTACTGCCGGACGGGGAATGAGGGGGCTCAGTACACGGAGCTGGCGATTGAGGATTATCTGCGGATGGTGCGGATTTTCGTCTCGCTGGGGATTGAGAAGATTCGGCTGACGGGGGGCGAGCCGCTGCTTCGGTCTGGCCTGGTGGAGATGGTCAGCGAGCTGGCGAAGATGCGGACGGCGTTTCTGCATGATGGGACGCCTACTGAAGATGGACTGCCGCTGGATATTGCTCTGACGACGAATGGGCATCTGCTGGAAGGGCTGGCGGCTCCGCTGAAAGATGCGGGACTGAATCGCGTGACGGTCAGCATGGATGCGGTGGATCCGGAGATCTTTGCAGCGATTACGCGGGTTCCTCGGAGCTACGAGAAGGTGCTGGCTGGGGTGCGTAAGGCTCAGGAGGTGGGGCTGGGGCCGGTGAAGGTGAACTGCGTTCTGCTGCACGGCTTCAATGATGGAGAGATCGAGAAGTTTGCGGAATTTTCACGGCGTGAGGGAGTCATCGTCCGGTTCATTGAGTTCATGCCGCTGGAGGAAGATCGCAGTTGGAAGCCCGAGACGGTGGTTCGCATGGACGAGCTTGTGGATCGGCTGAATGCGTTTCGCCCACTGGTAGAGTTACCACTGCATGCCTTAAGTGAGACTGCGCGGCGATTTACGTTCGATGATGGAGTGGGTGAGATTGGAATTATCGCGCCGGTATCGCGGCCTTTCTGCGGACACTGCAGCCGAGTGCGTTTGACTTCGGATGGAAAGATTCGAACGTGTCTGTTTTCGCAGAGCGATCACGATATGTATGGCCTGATGTTGCGCGGTGGAACCGACGCAGAGTTGAGCGCGTATGTACGGAAGGTTGTGCTGCGTAAAGAAGAACGTCACCACATCGGCGAGCCTGATTTTGAAAAACCGTCACGAAATATGGTCCATATTGGCGGCTGAGCGTTGCTGTTTTGCCGACTTCGGTCAATTCTGTATTTGAAGCACTGCATGAAATGAATACTTTTCCTGGGGATTATCTTTGTGAAAGATAGGCGACAGTTCGAGGTAATCGAAAGCCGGCAGATGGATCATCTGCGCGTCTTTCACGATGTTGCGCGCGCGTTGACGTCAAGCCTGGAGTTGGAAGAGATTCTGGGCGCCATCATGGACAAGATGGCGAACTTCTTCGGACCGGAGCGGTGGTCGATGCTGATGGTCGATGAGGCCACGGGACAGCTCTACTATGCGATTGCGGTGGGAGAGAACGCCGAGAGCCTGAAGGGTCTGCGTGTTCCGCTTGGCGAAGGCGTTGCGGGATGGGTCGCGGCGACGGGCAATCCGCTGGTTGTGCCCGACGTGGCGCTGGACGCTCATTGGTCTGCGTTCGCGGCCAAGCATCCGGACCTGAACATTCAGTCGATTGCCTGCGTGCCGGTGCGCTCGGGCAACAAGACGCTGGGTGTGATTCAGCTGTTAAACAGCAAGCTGGATCTGCTCTCGGAGTACTCGATCTCGTTTCTACGCATCCTGTGCGATTACGCCGCGATCGCGATTCAGAACGCACGGTCGATGACGCTGATTCAGGAGCTGACCATCACGGACGACGTGACGGGTCTGTTCAACGCGCGGCATCTCTATACGATGCTGGACGAACAGGTAAAACAGAGTAAGGAATTCAGCCTGCTGTTTGTTGACCTTGACTACTTCAAGACGGTGAATGATACGCATGGCCACCTGATCGGGAGCCGCTTGCTCGCCGAAGTAGGCAACATGCTGAAGCGCGCCATGGGGCCCGCGAATGCAGCATTCCGTTACGGCGGCGATGAGTTCGTCGCACTGATGCCGGGCATGGGTAAGGCCGCGGCGACCGGAACGACAATGGCAGTGTGCGACGACCTTCGTTCGACGCGTTTTCTGGAGGGCGCGGGGCTTTCGCTTGCTCTCTCCGGCAGCTTCGGACTGGCGACCTATCCGGAGGATGGGGACACTGTGGCCGCGATTCTGCGAGCAGCCGACACGATGATGTACGAGGCCAAAACGACGCGTGACAATGTCGCTGTCATGGGCCGTGGGCTCATGATGCAACGGGAAGTGACTGCATCCATACCCAGAGGTTCGCGCCAGTCGGTCTCGGCTCTGGGGAGTGCGGTCGACGTTCTTCGGTAATTGCCTCGTTGACTCCGTACTGATGTCTATTCGGGCCGACGGCGTTCGAGCGTCAGCGGACGCTTTGGGTCCGGCTTGATGACATCACGGTTCTCCGGGGCAACCGGATGGACACCGAAGTCCCACACACCTAGATTCACGTCTTTGTCGGAGATGACCTCCATCAGGGCGTACTCGCCGAAGGTCAAGGACTGACGTGGCGTGAGCTTCATCCAGTGGCCTCCGGGAAGAGTCTCGGTAGTGGTTTCGATGACGTCCTCCTGTCGCTGCCCACCCAGAAGACCGATCTTAAAGCTGGAGATGACGCGGAGGCCCGTGCGGACATCGGCACGGACGATGACGTAGCGGCTGTTCGGCGATGCACCCGAGGGCGCGTTGTTTGCGGCGCTGGCTCCGTGGGTGTCGACCGTGAGCGGTGTTGCACCGGTGGATACGGCCGCGGCGTCTCCAAGTCTGATGTATAGGGTGGGAGTGTCGGTGTGGAGTTGGATGGCTGCCTTCTCTCCTCTAAGTTGAACGATCTGGTGAGCGCTCGACATGGGATTGATGGCGCCGCGCACGATATTGTGACCTGTGCTCCGGTTTAGATCGCCCTCGGTCTGGCCCAGCGGGACGAGTTCAGGGGTGTCCTGATAGTTGTCCAGAATGAGCGTGCTCTCTTGCTCAGGAAGGCGCAGGTCTTTCGCGACCTCTGGCGTCAGAGATGCCCGTTCGGCCTCTTCTTTGAGGAGTTCAGGATCGATCGCGGGCGTCTCGGAAGAGCCGCTGTCGCCTGCTGCCGGAGCAGTGTGTTGTTTTTCCCAGCGGCGGGTGGCCTCAAAGTCGACGAGGTCGACTGGAATCTCCTCTTCAGCACCACCTCGCTCTGCACTGACGTAGCGGACTACGTTGCCGACGATGCGGTAGCTCATGATGATCTGATAGCTACCGTCCTTCATAATCAATCGTGTGCGATGGGGATTCGTCGCGGGGTCCAATGGAGGCAGCGGCTTCTGGCTTTGAGCTGCGGCAAACGATAAGGCAAAGATGGCCATAGCACCAGCCAAAAGAAGCCGCGCGACGGCAAACTTTGTGGGCGGCTGCTTCGTCTTACCTTCAGGCTCTTTTCTTTTGTTCGTCATAAGAACGGTCTTGCCAGTTTAGTGCCATCACGTTAGACGCGCACGCAGACCAAGAGGGAGGTCGGGTTGTTTGGTGTCTCCCCTCAAATATGCAAAACTGGTAATAGCATCTGAAATGAATGCAGACCATCTTTCAACCCGGAGGTAGCGAACGGCAGCGGCCCATGTGGCTTCGGCTGATTGCGATTCTGTGCGTTCTGGTCGTCTGCATGATGAGCACTGTACTAGCGTGCCATACCCATGCCGAGTTCTCTGCGCTGAAACAGAATTCGCAGCACAATCGACCGACTCCAGACGATCATTGCCCGCTTTGCGTGGCGATGCATTCCGCTCTGCCGGTGTCGCTACACGTTACCCCTGAGCCAATGCTGCAGATCCAGGCTCTAGATTCTGTCGCCGCGGATGCCCAGCGGATCTTCCGGTGGCGATTCGAGATGGCCAGCCGCCCACCTCCTACTCATCAACTCTGCGCTTAGTCCGCCCTTCCAGGTTTCAGAAAGCTTCCGAAACGAATTTCGTCAGTCTTTTCAACCTGTCTCGCGTGCTTCTGTACGCGTTAGCGCTTTTCCAGCACGATGCTCTTTGAGCTCGACAGGAGTTACTCCATCCTTATGTGCGGATCTATCTTTACCCGATTTTTTCTGTTTGCGTTTGCCTTGATATTGCTGGGTACCAGCGCGGTGGCGCAAGGTACTGCCGGCAACATCACCGGTACAGTGACTGACGTCACGGGCGCGGTGGTCTCCAGTGCAACGGTGACGGTGCTCAACCCGGTTAGCGGACACTCTCAGACGACTCAAACCGATGCGGCCGGGCAATTCCACTTCAGCAATCTACCGTTCAATCGCTATCACGTCTCTGTCGAGATGCGAGGCTTTCAGTCCGCGGCACAGGATGCGATTATTCGCACCGCTGCCAACACTACGGTCGACTTCAAACTGGCAGTAGCCGCGAGTGATGAGGTCATCAGCGTGAAAGCTGAGGCTGACGACACCATAAGTGGCGATCCTACGTCCGCTTCCGCTGTTGACCGCAACTTGTTTTCGCGGCTGCCTACGGAGAGCGTGGGCGCTCCGCTGAGCTCTCTGGTAACGCTGAGCACGCCGGGCATTGCATCCGACTCGAATGGCTTGTTTCATCCCATGGGAGAACATGCCGACACCACGTACGCCATCGACGGCCAGCCAGTGAGCGATCAGCAGAGCCGTGTCTTTGGCAATCAGCTTTCGGTTAATGCGATCCAGTCGATCAATGTGATCAACGGCATCGCTCCGCCGGAGTATGGCGACAAGGCTTCGCTGGTTGTGCAGACGACGACACGCTCGGGACTGGGGCTGTCTCATCCGACGGGGTCGCTCTCGTTCGACTATGGCTCCTTCGGCACGGCGAATGGAAGTGCAACGCTCGGCTTTGGCACGGCGCGCTTCGGTAACTTCGCGACCTTCGACGCTGTGGACAGCGGCCGATACCTGGACACGCCGGAGTATCTGCCGCTTCATGCCCATGGGAACAATCAAAACTTCTTTGACCGCGTCGACTATCACTTGAACGATGTCGACTCGCTGCAGTTGAATTTGAGCTTGTCGCGAACCTGGTCTCAGAATCCAAATCAGTATGATCAGCAAGCTTCAGGACAGGATCAGCGCAGCCAGATCTTCAGCTACAATTTGTCACCTTCGTGGACGCATATTATCAATGCGCGCAGCTTGATCTCGGTAAATCCTTATATGCGGCAGGACAACTTCCACTACTACCCGAGCAAGAATGCGTTCGACGATACGCCGGCGACGCTGGCTCAGGATCGCAGTCTGCGGAATGCCGGTATCAAGGCGGATTACAGCTATTCGGTCGGCATTCACACTATCAAGACCGGCGTGATGTTCTATCACACGTTTTTGCATGAAGGTTTCTCGCTCGGCATTACGGACGCGGCATTCAATGCGCCCTGCCTGAACGCGAATGGCGCTCCAGATACGAATCCTGACGCCAATGATCCGGAGAACTGTCCGGAAGGCGATACGCCCAATCCCAACTACAACGCTGGGACTGCACCGTTTGACCTTACACGCGGAGGCAAGCTCTTCCAGTTCAATGGCCGCACGGACATCAAGCAGCAGGCGATCTATGTGCAGGACAACATCGTGTGGAAGAACTGGTCATTCCTCGTTGGCGGACGCTTCGACAACTACAACGGCATCAGCAGCCGCTCGATGGCGCAACCTCGGCTGGGCGGCACTTACAGCCTGAAGCAGACCAACACTGTCTTTCGACTGGGCTATGGAAAGCTTTTCCTGACGCCGTACAACGAGAACCTGATCGTTTCGAGTTCAACCGGCATCGGTGGATTGGAAGGAGCGGGTTATGGTGCCGTTCCCCTGAGGCCGGCAAGCCGCAGCCAGTACGACGCCGGATTTGAGCAAGGCGTTGGCAAACACCTGATCGTCAATGGCGAATACTTCTGGAAGTACACCGATCGTGATTTCGACTTCGATGTTCTGCTCAATACGCCGCTGGCGTTTCCGATTGAGTGGACGAAATCGAAGATCGATGGCTTCGGAGTGAAGGCAACGGTTCCTGAGATACACGGCGTATCCGCCTATGCTGTGCTTGGGCATACTCGTTCGAGGTTCTTCGGGCCGGAGATCGGCGGCATTCTGTTCAACAACCCGACTACTTCGAGCACGGCTCCCTTCCGGATCGATCACGATCAGGCCTTCCAGCAGACGACACATCTGCAGTATCAGCCAAAGCCGAACGCTCCCTGGTATGGGTTTACGTGGAGGTATGAGAGCGGACTGGTGGCTGGAAATGCGCCGATCGACAATGGCCAGACTCCTACCGACCTGACCTACCTGACAGCAGATCAGCAGACGCAGATTCTTTTGAATTGCGGCGGGGTGCAGGCCACACGCACTGCACCGCTGATTAGCTGCCCGACGGGACAGTTGTCCTCTCCGCTTCTCTCGCTGCCGAAGCCTGGAACGGAGAACGATGACCGCAACCCGCCGCGTGTAGCGCCACGCACGATGTTCGACATGGCGATGGGGTGGGACAACATCCTGCACCGTGATCGTCTGAAGACGAACCTGAGCATAACGGCAGTCAATGTGACGAACAAATACGCGCTGTATAACTTCCTGTCGACGTTTAGTGGAACGCACTTTGTCTCGCCACGGACCGTCAGCGGGCAGATCTCGTTCAACTTCTAACAGCAAGCAGACGAAGAACAACAGAGGCGACATCCCTTGAACGGATGTCGCCTCTTGTTTTGTTTGACTATGTTTAGTTCGGGGCTGCCAGCGCAATGCACTCTTCGAGCACGTCGAGTGCGATGTCGGCTTCCTGTTGCGTAACGATCAGCGGCGGGCAAAGTCGGATGCTGGTCTCGCCGCAACCAAGAAAGAGTACGCCTCGCTCAAAGGCCAGGTCGACGATCTTGTCGCGCATGGCACCGATGGGTTGACGTGATTTCTGGTCTTTGACGATCTCAATGCCGATCATCAGACCGCGACCGCGCACGTCACCGACGGTGGGATGTTTCGCGATCCAGGTACTCATGCGCTCCATCATCTTCGCGCCGACGATTGCGGCGTTCTGCAGGCCTTCGCGTTCAATGACATTCATCGTCGCAAGGGCCGCGGCGATACAGACAGGGTTTCCTCCGAAGGTGCTGGCGTGCGAGCCGGGCACCCAGTCCATGATCTCGGCCTTCGTCATGCAAATGCCGAGCGGCATACCGGAGGCGATGCCCTTTGCAATGCACACCATGTCGGGCTGCACGGCGGAGTGCTCGATGGCCCACCACTTCCCTGTTCTGCCAGCGCCCGATTGCACCTCGTCGGCGATCATCATGATCCCGTGTCGATCGCAGATGCTTCGAATCTCGCGCAGGAAATTGTTCGGGGCGACGACATAGCCTCCCTCACCCTGAATCGGTTCGAGGATGATGGCTGCAACTTCTTCCGGCGGCAGAATTGTCTTGAAGAGCTTTTCTTCGATGTAGCGCGCACAGTCGAGGGCAAACGCTTCTGACTCTTGCGGGCCGCCGCTACAGCCGCGATAGGCGTAGGGATATCTGACGTGGTGTACGCCAGGAACAAATGGTGCGAAGCGACGTTTCTGTTGCGGCTTCGATCCGGTCAACGAAAGCGCGCCCATGGTGCGTCCGTGGAACGCGCCAAAGAAGCTGATGATGTTCTGTCGTCCAGTGTGGTAGCGCGCGAGTTTCAGGGCACACTCGACCGCCTCGGCACCGGAGTTACCGTAGTAAAACTTATGCGGCCCGGGCATAGGAGCTACGGCGCTCAGTCGCTCGGCGAGCTTGATCATGTGTTCGTAATAAAAATCCGTACCGGACATATGCAGCAATTCGGCGGCTTGATCCTGGATGGCTTTCACGACTTCGGGGTGACAGTGGCCCGTTGAGTTCACGGCGATACCGGCTGAAAAGTCGAGGAATTCGTTGCCGTCTACATCCGTCACGCGGACGCCGCGACCCGACTTCGCGACCATCGGATAACTGCGCGTGTAGCTTGGCGACATGAGGCGTGTATCGTCGGCGATGATCTTCTGCGCGAGAGGGCCCGGAATCGCGGTCTTCAACCTGGGGCCAAACTGAGCGAACGTGGCTTCGCTGGCGATACGAGCGGTCTTTGCAGTCGCGAAAGTAACGGGGCTCATGGGTCTCTCCTTGATGTTCAGCAACGGTGAGGGATCCGTTTTGGGGCAGCCATACATGCGATGTGGCTCGATGCTCTTCCTTAGATATGGAAAAGCACCACAGTCGTCGCAGGCTATATCGTCGCTGATTTGGGAATTGCTCTAATCGCCGGAGAAGAGACTAGGGCGCGAGCGGCTCGGCAGCACACAGAGATAACGCCGAGGCATCACGTGCTTCCTGAAAAGGCGGCATCGGCCTGCGGTTCTGCGGCTTTGGCAATCTGCGGTTGTGAAGAGGGCCTTCATAGAAACCTCTACGTGTGCCGCAGAGTATAGCGCACCGGACGCCTATCGGAGAAGAGTGCCCGGAACCAGCGACTGCAATGTCTCCCCGTCGAACTGCGCCGAAAAGGCAAACAGACGAGGAAGAAGGTCGCGCCGTGTCGTTGTGAAGTCGAAGCAGACAACAGGTTTTGGACCCGATTCGCGCCCAGTGTTGGGGTCGCCGGTGAGCATGCATGCCTTGGCGGCATAGGTGGTCCCATCGCCGTTCTTCGTTTTGGTGCCAGCGGCTTGAGTATCCGCGGCCTGGGCCGAAGCTAGCGTTACGGCAGCAGGATGGCCCGAAACGGTATATCGGACGGGGTCATGCATGATGACCGGCGTGCCATATCGCTTCATCTGGCGCAGTATCTGTGTTCGTGTGAACGACCCCAGTTGTTGAGCGTCCTTCAGGACCCCGGGGCATGCATTGTCAATCAAAGAGAAAACGAATGCAGAGTTTCCGGCCGCAGGATCGGAGCCTGCCGAAAAGGACGTCCGCACACAATGCGGTGTCGCCCCTTCTTCCTTTGCTGGCGGCGCAGGCATCATTGGCGTGAACTCGCTCGGGTAGAAGTAAGTAATACCCGGAGCTGGATCGTGAAAGCTCTTGAGCGAGAAGGAAGACGTCTGGGAAAGCGCCGTAGCACAGACAAGAAGCAGAGACGCGGCAAACCGGGGCATCATGGCTCTATTTTAACACCGTCGTGCGAATGATTTTATGGACCAAAACGGAGTGCAGCAGAATCAGCTACAGATACCATGAAGAATATGCCGCGACAGCGCTCCGCCTACACGACGCAGGTTCTGATCGCGTTCGGCTGCGTCTATTTCTTCTGGGGATCGACCTACGTTGCGATCCGCTTTGGCGTTGAGGTTCTGCCTCCATTCCTCCTGGCGAGTGTCCGTTTCCTGATTGCCGGGCCGCTGATGCTGGCGCTCTGTGTGATGCGCGGAATGAGTCTGCGACTCACGCGGCGGGAGTTTGGCTTGCTTGCCGCTATTGGCATCCTGATGCTTGGCGGCGGCAACATGGGCCTCGTGTGGTGCGAGCAGTATCTTTCGAGCGGCCTGGCTGCGCTGATCATCGCCGTCATTCCCTTGTATGTCGCGATCTTTGAAGCGCTGCTGCCGAACGGCGAAGGGCTGCGCGCCAAAGGCTGGCTCGGCATCGTGATCGGCTTTGCAGGATTAGTGGTGTTGCTGTCGCCGGGGCTGCGCGACAGTTTGCACGGCGATACGCGACAACTGATCGGAGCCGCCGTAGCGTTGGGCTGCGCGCTCAGTTGGACATGCGGGTCGGTGTTGGCGCGGCGAGCTAAACTTCCGGTCAGCCCCTTCGTCGCGGCTGCATGGCAGATGTTTTTCGCCGGGCTGTTCAACGCCTGCGTCACGATACTCGTGGGAGGATACCGTGGCGGGCAGTGGGGCGTGCAGGCGTGGGCGTCGATCCTGTATCTCGTTACCTTTGGCTCGCTCGTGGGATATACGGCATATATCTATCTGCTTGAGCACGTCCCGGTTGCGAAGGTAGCCACCTATGCGTACATCAACCCGGTTATCGCTGTGATCCTCGGCGCAATATTTCTTCGCGAACGATTCGTCGCCATCGAATATGTAGGGATGGGCGCGATTCTGCTTGCGGTATATCTGGTGACCAGCTCGAAGCTCAAGAGCGGTGCATCTACGGCTGAAACAGAGTGCGTCGCCGTGGAGCGAGAGGCATAGTCATGGCAAAGTTAATCAGCTCGCTCGAGTTGCCGCTGAGCCCACGGCCTGCAAACAAGTCGCTCACGGACTGGCTGTATGCCGAGCTGCGCTGCGCGATCCTTGATGGCCGCCTGAAGCGTGGCGTTCGCTTGCCATCTACGCGAGATTTCGCGCTGCAGCACTGCGTCTCACGTGGCATCGCCATGCTGGTGATGGAACAGCTTCGCGACGAAGGCTACCTCACAAGCAAGACCGGTGCCGGCACCTGGGTGAATGAACGGCTCCCCGATGATCTTCTAACCGTCTGCGCACGCATGCCCGCGAAGCCTGAGAAAGCCCCTGCGTTTCTGTCGACGACGACGCGAGCGATACGGCCGTTTCAGTCATCCGACCCCGACGTCACTCTGTTTCCCATCGATATCTGGTCTCGCTTGAACTCACGACACTGGAGACGGGCGACAAAAGCGCTGCTCGGCGGTGGGGACTCAGCGGGATATGCCCCTTTGCGCAACGCAATCGCCGAGTATCTCGGGACCTCGCGCGGTGTGCAATGCCAGGCCAGCCAAGTAATCGTCGTCACCGGCACCCAGCAGGCGCTCGACCTGGTTGCTCGCCTCTTCATTCGCCCGGGAGAGTCCGCGTGGATAGAGGACCCTGGCTACTTCGCTGCGGCCTGGGCTCTGCGCAATGCGGGGGCGAACATCGTCCCGGTCCCAGTCGACGCCGACGGAATGGATGTGAAGCGTGGAATGCAGCTTGCGCCGCGGGCAAAGCTCGCTTACGTGACACCCGCGCACCAGGCTCCGCTTGGCGTTACGATGTCGCTTGAACGGCGCATCGCCCTGCTGCGGTGGGCGCAATCTGCTAAATCCATCATCGTGGAGGACGACTACGACAGCGAATTCCGCTTCAGCGGCGTACCCATCCCGGCACTGCAGGGCCTCGACAAAACTGGTTCGGTCATCTTCATCGGCAGCTTCAACAAGGTCCTCTTCCCAAGCCTGCGCCTCGGCTACATCATCGTGCCAGAGCAGCTGATGGATAAGGTTTTACGAATGAAGTATCAGATGGACCTTTGGGCCAACTCCATCAATCAGGCTGTCCTCACTGATTTCATCGTCGATGGGCATCTCGGCCGCCACCTTCGCCGCATGCGTGAGACCTATGCCGAGCGTCGATGCGCGCTGCAGGATGCTGCGGAAAAATATGTAGGTGATTCGTTGCAGCTTTCGGGAATGCACGCCGGTCTGGCGACCCCCGCCTTCTATCGCGCTCCTGTCGCATCACGCGAGTTCGAACGCGAGGCAGCCGATCAGGGAATCGATGCAACCTCGTTGGAACGATACTCCGTAAGCAAGCGCAGGATTCGCGGAGTGTTACTGGGATTTGCCGCCTTCGAATCGCGCGAAATCAATCATGGAATGCAGAAGCTCGCAGCAGTGGTCGAAAAGTTCGAGCGCAACACTAAACATTAGACGAAGTGGCCCATAGCAAATGTAAAAAATGGACCTTCTCACAGGTCCGTTTTAGACCTATCGTCGAAGCATGATACCGCGAAGGGAAGTTATCGAAGGACTCTTCAAGACAGGACTAGCGACACTGGGTTCCTCCATCATTGGCAGCACCGGAGTTCAGGCCGCGAAGGTATGTACCGTCTTCAAGCAGCCGTTGCCGTCCGTCTCGCTTGATCACTGGGATCTAACCATTCTTGAGGTCGACTATCCAGCGGGCGGATTCTCCAATGCGCATCGCCATCCGGGCTTTGTCGTCGGCTATATCCTTGAGGGTGAAGTCCGCTTCAAACTCAAAGGACAACCAGAGAAAACCTATCGCAAGGGGCAAGTCTTTTACGAGCCGCCGAACAGCGTGCATCAGGTCTCAGCCAACGTAAGCATGGCGAAACCGGCTCGCGTGCTCGCGCTGATCTTCGCGCAGACTGGCAGCCAGAACAGTATCCCTGCGTAAATTACGAAAGCGCTCATTGGAGCAACGATGCGGCTTAACTCCAACAAACCGGGAGCGCCTTTCGCTCGAATCAAACCCATAGCATTCGCTTTGCTGTGGGCAGCTCTCATCGCACAAGCGATATGGATGACAGCTCATCACTTTCGCCTGCACGAGCCGTGGAGCAGCATGTCGTACCCGCTAACATACGCTGCTCCTTTTCTTCTGCTTGCTCTTACCGGAGGGCGCATTCGCGGGATCGCCTCCCTCCTGCGACTTCCTCTTGCCGTCGCGTTCCTGGATGCAGTAGCCGATCGCCTCGGACTGCTCGGCCCGCACGGTACACCCGGAGTGGCATGGGGCGACTTCGCGCACTTCATCAGCTATACAGCCCGCCTCAATGCATTCATGCCAGCGGCGACGATACCTGCGCTCGCCGTGTTAGCCACAATCGGCGAGACTACCTTTGGCATCGCTCTTATCTTCGGCATCTATCTTCCGGTCGCGGCAATCGGATCGGCAACCCTGCTGTTTCTCTTTGCCACCGCAATGACGATCGCAGGGTTTTCGCAGTTCTCTTACGGTGTGTACCTGATGGCAGCCGGCGCGCTGGCCCTCTCCACTGTCGACGCTTCCCTGCTGAGTATGGACTCCTTTCTTCAATCGCGAAGAAACAATTTTGAACCGGATTCACACCATCGCGCAGATCGCGATACAGATACAGTTCATCTCTAACAAGTTCCTGAGGAGATATCAATGAGTCGGCGTGACCTCGTCCAACTGCTTCTACTCTCAGCCGTATGGGGAGCATCTTTTATCCTCATCGAAATCTCCGGACGCAGCTTCCCTCCAGTATGGGTAGCTCTCCTGCGACTCACCTTCGGAGCAGCCTTCCTCTGGACGATACTGAAGCTGAAGGGCCGCGCTCTGCCACCCCGCAGCCTGATCGTGCCACTGCTGCTTGTGGCGCTCTTCAACAATGCAATCCCATTCACCCTCTTCGCTCTTGGCGAACGCACCGTCCCGAGCAGCATTGCTGCAGTCCTTAACGCAACAACCCCCATTTGGGCACTGTTGCTGACGATGGCGGTTCAAAGCACGAAGCCCAACCGGTTCACCATAGGCGGTGTTTTGCTCGGCTTCTCTGGCGTGATGATCGTCGTCTTCAGCCATGGCAACAACTCGCACGGATACGGTCACGAGGCAGCCTTCTTCCGCGGAGTCTTCTTCATCGCGCTGGCCAGTCTGGGCTACGCCATCGCGACGGTGATCGCCAAAGTAAAGCTCAAAGGCCTCGACCCCATCGGCCTAGCCACCACGCAACTCTCTCTCGCCTGGATCATGCTGTTTCCTCTCGCAATCTTTGGCCCGCACCCGGATGCAATCCATCGCAACTCCGTACTTGCAGTCATCGCATTGGGAATCGCAGGCAGCGGCGTCGCCTACCTGCTCTACTACGATTTGCTGACGCGCATCCAGCCCACACACGTCACTGCTGTTACTTATCTGCTGCCAATCTGGGGTCTATTCTGGGGCTTCATCGCCCACGAACCAATCCTCTGGACGGCGTACATCGGAGTCACCATCGTCATATCCGGCCTCATCCTGTTGAACATGACGCCGTCGCCGAAGTCCAAACCTATTCCGTCAGAGCGAGCGTGTGTTGCGGCAGAGTAATCATCTCTGATCGCAAAAAGAAATAGCGTGTGGAACATTCGTCCGTTCCACACGCATCCATCGTCTGATTCTCAAACAAGGACCTTAGCTGAGATTGCCCATCTTTCCAGTCTTGTAATCCTGAAAGGCCTGCTTCAATTCCTCCTCCGTGTTCATTACAAATGGGCCATAGCTCGCGACAGGTTCGTCGATCGGTTCGCCACTGAGAACAAGCAACGTCGAATCCACCTTGGGCTCAATCGAAATCTCTCCGCCCTCATCCGACAAGACCGCAATTCGCGCGGCGCCCTTTAATCCTTCAACGCCGTTGACGAGAACATCGCCTTGCAGCAGAATCACCGCAGCATTATGATCATCGGGCAGTGCGAACCTCACCGGATCGCCAGCCTTCAAACGCAGATCGAAGACGTTGATCGCAGTAAAAGTCTTCGCCGGCCCCTCCGCCCCATTCAGCTCTCCGGCGATAATCCTCGCTTGACCATTCGCACCCAGTGTCACCGTGGGGATCTGTTCCTTCGTGATGCCCTGGTAGCGCGGCGCCGACATCTTCGCCGCCTTGGGCAGGTTCACCCAAAGCTGCACCATCTCGAACGTCCCGCCCTTCTCCGAGAACTCCTTCGCGTGCATCTCCTCATGCACAACACCCGAAGCTGCGGTCATCCACTGCACATCACCGGGATAGATCGTGCCTGAGTTCCCCGCAGAATCGCGGTGCGAGACCGATCCCTGATACGCGATCGTTACCGTCTCAAACCCGCGATGCGGATGCTGTCCTACCCCATGCGCGCGCTTCGAGGGCTCGAAATGACTCGGCCCAGCGTAGTCCAACATCAGAAACGGATTGACCTCATCGTTCACGCCGTTCGACGGAAACAGGTTCCGCACAGGAAACCCATCGCCAACCCAATGATCCGATCCAGCCCCGTAAATCCCCTTCACCTTCTTCATTACTGCCATGCTTCCTCCTTACGACGCCCCTTAGCGCCACTTCCCTTCTGCTTTTTTTCCAGTTGCATTTCCGCGCCTTGTCCCAGTCGGCGAAGCAACTCAATCAGCTGCGCACGATCCTTCAGGTCTAACCCCGAGACGGCCAGTTCCATCGCCAATTTGTGCTCCGCAAAAGCTTTCTTGATGACCTTCCGCCCAGTCGCCGTCAGCCGCACAATCCGGCTGCGACGATCCTGCTCGTCGTTGAATCGCTCGACCAGGCCCTTCGCTTCCAGCCGATCCACAGCAGTCGTAATCGAACCGCTGGTCAGCAACACCTTGGCCCCTAAATCCTTGATAGGCAAAGGCCCTTTATGTAGCAAGGCCTCCAGCACACCAAAATCGCTCAGCCCCATGTCGAGACCCGCAACATTACGCAGCGCATGCGCCTCAACCGCACGAGACGCCTTCCACAACACAAGCCAGAGATGCACGCCGTTTGTATTGACTTTCCGATTTGTCTGTTTCGCAATTGGCATTATCCAAATTTCCTTTACATAGAGATGCTTGACATCAAGGAACGATTCACCTGGCAGTCAAAACGCAACATGGGCGGGAAAAGGCATCCTTTTCCCGCCCATGTCATTTGAAGCACTAAGAATCGAAACTACTTACGCTTCCACCGAACCCCATCCTTCGAGTCTTCAAGAAGGATGCCCTTCGCGAGCAGTTCGTTACGAATCGCATCGGCGCGCGCAAAGTTGCGAGTCTTCTTGGCCTGCGTACGTTCTGCAACCAGCGAGTCAATCGCCTCATCGCTCAGTGCAAGCGTCGCAACCAGCGAAGCATCCGCCTCGCCGATACGACCCTCAGCCTCAGCCCACGCAATCGCAGCGCGAGTCACGATCGTATCGTTGTCCTCAAGCACCGCGAAGACCCCATCGAACAACGCCATCACCTTCAGGATCTCCGCAACATTGTCAGCCCGGAGAGTCCCTGCATCAGCAGCAGAGTTCGCCGCACGCACAAGATCGAAGATCGCCGCCCGCGCCTCTGCCGTGTTCAAATCGTTGGCCAACGCCGCGGTAAAGTCTGCACTCGCCTTAGCCGTCGCCGTTGCAATCTCCGGGTTCAGCCCCTCGGGGAATCCGCCCTTCAACATCCGCTGATGGAACGTACGCAACCGCTCAACAGCATTCGTCGACTCGGTAAGGCTCTCGAACGTAAAGTTCATCTGGTTGCGGTACGGCACCGAGATCAGCAAAAACCGTATCGCGGAAGCACGATGGCCTTTCAACAGCAGGTCGCGCAGCGTATAGAAGTTGCCCTCGGACTTCGACATCTTCCGGCCTTCCACCAGCAGAAAGCGCACATGCATCCAGTGCCGCGCGAAGGTGTGCCCCGTGGCCGACTCCGACTGCGCAATCTCGTTCTCATGATGCGGAAACATCAGGTCTTCGCCGCCCGCGTGCAGGTCGAACGTCTCGCCCAGAAATTTCATCGCCATCGCGGAGCACTCGATATGCCACCCTGGCCGCCCCGCACCAAGCTCCGTATCCCAGCTCTGCTCGCCCGGCTTCACTGCCTTCCATAGGGCGAAGTCCCGCGCGGCATCTTTCTCGTACTCATCGACATCGACGCGTGCGCCGTCCTCAATCCCCTCAAAGTCTTTCTTCGAGAGCTTGCCGTACTCAGGAAAACGATGAATCCGGAAGTACCAGCTGCCATCCTCAGCCTGATACGCAATGTCCTTCGCCGCCAGCTTCTGAATCAAAGCCACCATGTCAGGAATGCAGCTGGTCGCCCGAGCAATCTCCTCCGGCCGCTCAATCCCAAGCGCGTCCGAGTCTTCAAAAAACGCTCGCTCGTACTTAGCCGTGTACTCCCCAATAGGCAGGCCAGCCGCAGCGGCATTGCGAATAATCTTGTCGTCCACATCGGTTACGTTCATCACGTAATCGATCGCCATGCCCTGCTGACGCATAAATCGCCGCAGCACATCCACATGCAGAAACGTGCGGAAGTTCCCGATATGTCCGTAGTCGTAGACAGTTGGGCCGCAACAATACATACGAAGCGCCGGAGCGCCCACCGGAGTCAGCGGCTCGATCTTTCCGCCCAGAGTATTAAAGAGTTCCATCGTTGCCACGTGCGCTATAGACCTGCCGCAGCCGAGCACGTAGCGCGGTGCAGACTGCTCTCCCTTGGAATTCCCTGTTGATTTTAGCTGATGCCCGCCCTATTCGTGCACCGAGGGCCCTTACACCGACCCAAGCCTCAGCTGCGGAGTCGCCCCCAGCTCCTCACCCGCAAAATCTCCAGCCACAAACTTGGGCCACGCCGCAGCCGCAATCATCGCCGCATTGTCCGTCGAGAGCGACAGCGAAGGGAACGCCACGGGCAGCCCGCGCTTATCCGCCTCAGCTTTGAACCGCCGCCGCAGCTCGCTATTCGCCGCCACGCCACCCGAAACCACCACCCCTCGTGCCCCAAACACCTCCGCGGCAGCGAAGGTCTGGCGAAGAAGATTCCCCACCACCGCATACTGAAACGAAGCAATCAGGTCGAGCGTTCTCGCATCGCACAACGCCGCCATCGCGTCCGACTTCGGCCTCAACTCCGGGTCAGCAGCCAGAGCAACGCGACGAGCCTCGATACTCTCGCGCATGTGATGCGTCTCGACGTAGCGCAACACTGCCGTCTTAATCCCGCTGAAAGAAAAATCAAAGGTCGGCCCTTCACCCTTCGGCGGTGCCTTCTTATTCGGGAACGAAATCCCTTCGCGATGAGCCCGCGGCTTGATCTGCCCAAATTGAAACGGCACAGCCCGCGGATTCCCCCGCACTGCCAGCGCATCGATCCAGGGCCCGCCCGGATACCCTAACCCAAGCAACTTCGCTACCTTGTCGTAAGCCTCGCCCGCCGCATCATCGACCGTCCGGCCCACATTGCGATAGCTCCACGACTCCCCACTCTGCCGCGCTAGATACAGATGTGTATGCCCACCCGATACCACCAACGCAAGAAGCGGCAACTCCATCGGAGCCTCCGCACGCTGCCGGGCCTCCATCAACACCGCATGGATATGTCCCTCCAGATGATTCACTCCAATCAGCGGCTTACCCACCCCAAAGCTAAGCGCCTTGGCATACGTGATTCCCACCAGCAGAGCCCCCGCAAGTCCCGGCCCCTCCGTCACAGCAACAGCATCGATGTCCTCAAACCCCACGCCAGCCCGCGCCATCGCCTCCCGCACCACAGGCACAACATTCCGCAGATGTTCCCGCGAAGCCAGCTCAGGAACGACGCCGCCATAGTTCTCATGCAGCGCCATCTGCGACGCGACAACATTCGAAAGCGCATCGCTACCCGCACGAACCACCGCCGCCGCAGTCTCGTCGCAGGAGCTTTCGATACCAAGAATCAGGCCTGTACCCGTGTCATCGCGCATCTCTTTATCATAGAGGTTGAATCACAGAGACACGCATGGGCCACCCAACCGTAGACAACCCCGCATACACCGCAGCACATAACATCGTGCTTACGCTACGTAACGCCGGTCATCAGGCCTACTTCGCCGGAGGCTGCGTGCGTGATCTCCTCCTTGGCCTTGAACCCAACGACTTCGACGTAGCCACCAGCGCAACACCCAGCGTCGTTCTCAATCTCTTCCCCGACAAGAAGACCCTCACCGTAGGCGCACACTTCGGCGTAGTCCTCGTCTGCGAAGACGACGGCACTTCAACCGAAGTCGCTACCTTCCGCCACGACGGATCCTACAGCGACGGTCGCCGCCCCGACGCAGTCCAGTTCTCCACCGACGCCCGCGAAGATGTCCTGCGCCGCGACTTCACCATCAACGGCATGCTGCTCGACCCCGCCATCTACGAGGAGACCAACGACCCCGCAGCAGCCACCCTCGACTACGTAGGCGGCCGCGCCGACCTCGCCGCGCAAATCCTCCGAGCCATCGGCGACCCGGCACTCCGCTTCGCCGAAGACAAACTTCGCATGCTCCGAGCCGTCCGATTCGCCGCCCGCCTCGACCTCACCATCGAGCCCGGCACCCTCGCAGCCATCCGCAACGCCGCCGCCCAGATCGACCAGGTCAGCCTCGAACGCATCCGCGACGAACTCACTCTCATGCTCACCGAAGGCCACGCCCGCCGCGCCTTTGAGCTCCTCGACACCACCGGTCTCCTCCAACAAGTCCTCCCCGAAGCCACCCGCATGCATGGAGTCCAACAGCCTCCCGAATTCCACCCCGAAGGTGACGTCTGGGTCCACACCATGCTCCTGCTCGAAAAGCTCCCGCCCAACGCCTCACCCACGCTCGCCTGGGGAGCACTCCTTCACGACATCGGCAAGCCCGCCACCTACCGCGCCCCCGACCCCAACGACCCGAACGACCGCATCCGCTTTAACGGCCACGTCGAAGTCGGCGTCCGTATCGCCGAAGAGATCCTCAGCCGCCTCCGCTTCTCCAACGAAGACACCGCGCAGATCCTCGCCCTCGTCAAAAATCACATGCGCTTCGGCGACGTCATGCACATGCGCGAGTCCACCCTCAAGCGCTTCCTCCGCCTCCCACGCTTCGACGAGCACCTCGCCCTCCACTACCTCGACTGCACCTCCGCCCACTGCGACCTCACCCTCTACAACTTCGCAAAACAGCACTACGAGTCCGCACCACCCGAAGCCATCCAGCCAAAACTCCTCCTCACCGGACGCGAACTCATCGCCGCCGGATACCGCCCCGGCCCCCGCTTCAAATCCATGCTCGAAGCCGCCGAAGACGCCCAACTCGAAGGCACAGTAAAGACCCCCGAGGAAGCCATGTCCTTCGTTCGGCAGCGCTTCGGCAAGCCGCCACTGACTTCGACCTAACCTGCGTCTTCCGGCGAAGTGGTACGTCCAATTATCGTGACCCTACGCCTGCTCCTCTTAAGCCTCATCGCCGCCGTCTCCCTCCACGCCGCAGTCATCGGCACCAGCAAGCCCGCCGAATCCATCACCGCCGAGCGCATCGCGCAACTCCCCAAGAAAGATCGCGCCGCCTGGGCAGCCTATCTCCAGCGCTCACAGAAGCAGCGCCTCGCCGATCAGGCCGCCCTCGCCGCCGAGCGCACCCCTGGCGCACCCGAGCCGACCATCCCCAAGGAAGGCTTCGGCACACGCAGCATGCCGCTCGACCGCACTCCCGACTGGTACGCAACCCCCGAGGCCCGCCGCACCGCCGACGTCATCGTCAGCTTCCAAACCCCCGCCGGCGGATGGAGCAAGAACCTCGACATGGGCACCACCCCACGCCAGCGCGGACAGGCCTACACCACCGACAACATCAGCAAGCACCTCGGCCCCGACGACTTCGACGCCCCACGCGACCCGCACTGGAACTACGTCGGCACCCTCGACAACGACGCCACTACCACCCAGCTCCGCTTCCTCGCGCTCGTCTCCGCCTCAACGCCCGGCCCCGAAGGCGACCCCTACCGCGCCAGCTTCCTCCGCGGCATCCGCTATCTGCTCGCAGCACAATTCCCCAACGGAGGATGGCCGCAGGTCTGGCCCCTCGAAGGCGGCTACCACGACGCCATCACCTTCAACGACAATGCCGTAACCCAGGCCGCCGAAGTACTGACAGCCGTCTCCACCGGTACGGGCAACTACGCCTTCGTCCCCGCCGAGCTCCGCAAACAGGCCGCAGCCAGCGCCGACCGAGCCCTGGCCAACATCCTCGCAACGCAGGTCGTCATTCACGGACACCCAACCATCTGGGCGCAGCAGCACGACGCCCTCACGCTCGCTCCCGTCGCTGGACGCAACTTCGAACCCGTAGCCCTCGCCACCGGAGAGAGCGCCGACATCCTGCTCTACCTCATGCACCTGCCCAACCCATCGCCGCAAGTCATCGCATCCATCCACGCAGCCGCAACATGGCTGAAGAACGCCGCCATCTACGGCGAAGACTGGACCGGCGGACGCAACACACCCGGCGGACGCCATCTCGAAGCCAAGCCCGGAGCAGGCCCCATCTGGTCGCGCTACTACAGCATCGAAACCGGTAAGCCCATCTTCGGCGACCGCGACAAGACCATCCACGACGACGTCAGCGAGCTCTCCCTCGAGCGCCGCAACGGCTACGCCTGGTACGGAACCGGCCCGCAGCAAGCCCTAGCAGCCTACGCCGACTGGCGCAAAGCCCACGCCTCGGGCATCTAACCCCACATGGCCAACACGAACACCGAAGTCCTGATCATCGGAGCAGGCATGGCAGGACTCACCGCAGCCCGCGCCCTGGCCGAATCCGGCGTCCGCGTGCTCGTCCTCGAAGCCCAGGACCGCATCGGCGGCCGCATCTACACGCAACACATCGGCGACGAGGCCATCGAGCTTGGCGCTGAGTTCATCCACGGCCGCTCCCCCGAACTCTGGGCACTCATCGAAGAGGCCGGCCTCGAGACCTACGAGCGCGGCGGCGCACAAATCTGCTTCGACGACTCCGGCCTCAACGCCTGCTCCGCTGAACTCTTTGACCTCTTCGACCCATTGGAAAAACTCGAAAACTTCACCGGCCCCGACCTCACCTTCGCCGAATATCTCGACCGCGAAGCCATCCCCGCCGAAGACCGCCCGTCTACCATCAGCTACGTCGAAGGCTTCAACGCCGCCGACCATCGCCAGATCAGCGCAGCCTCGCTAGGCGCACAACAAAAAGCCGAAGAATCCATCGAAGGCGACAGCAGCTACCGCCTACGCGACGGCTACGACCAACTCCCCGCCTATCTGGCCAAGCGCATCGCCGAATACAAAGGCTCCATTCGCCTCGCGACTCCAGTCCGCGAACTCCGCTGGCAGCCCAACCACGTCGAAGCCATCACCGACACCGGCACCTTCACCGCGCAACGAGCCATCATCACCCTGCCACTCGGAGTCCTGCAAAGCGGCAGCGTAACCATCACTCCACAGCCCGCAAATATCTTCGAAGCCGCGTCCCGCCTACGCATGGGCAACGCCTTCCGCTTCACACTGCTCTTCCGCGAGCCCTTCTGGAAGAACCTCACACACCCGACCACCATCGCAGATCTCAGCTTCCTCTTCAGCTTCACCGAGATGCCGCCCGTCTGGTGGACACCACACCCCGAGCCCAGCAACACCATCACCGGATGGGTCGGCGGCCCACGCTCCGCAAAGCTTGCTAACTTAAGCCCCGACGATCTCGCCATGCAAGCCTGCACCAGTCTGGCAAAGATCTTCAGCCTCGAACCCGCGCAGATCCAAAGCCAACTCCTCAGCATCCACACCCACAACTGGCGCGACGACCCCTACTCCCTGGGAGCCTACAGCTACGTCGCCTCCGGTGGCCTCGACGCCCCGCTGCAAATGTCGGAACCCGTAGCCAACACTCTCTTCTTCGCCGGCGAACACACCGACACCACTGGCCACTGGGGCACCGTCCACGCCGCCATGCGCTCCGGCCTCCGCGCAGCCGCGCAAATCCTCAGCATCACTTAGCCTTACCCGAACTTCACACCCACAGCGCAAAACCTCTGCTATCCTCCTCAGCATCAGAAAGCGCATGGGTGCTATGAAATCTTTCCTGAATACCCCCGCTGATCACTCACCCAACATGCAGCTCACCATCGACGGCGTCCCCGTCCCCGCGCACTCTGGCGAACTGCTCATCGACCTCCTCAATCGCCGCACCGAAGCCGGCGTACAGAAGCCCGTCCCCCACGTCTGCTACGTCCAGCAGATGGGCCCCATCCAAAGCTGCGACACCTGCATGGTCAAAGTCGACGGGCAACTGGCACGCGCCTGCGCCACCCCCGTCACTGCCGGCATGACCGTCGAGACGGCAGGCGAGACCGTCGACATCGCCCAGCGCGAAGCCTTCGACCGCATCCTCCAGAACCACATGCTCTACTGCACCGTCTGCGACAACAACAACCAGAACTGCACCATCCACAACACCACCAAAGACCTCGACGTAAAACATCAGCAGCGCCCCTACACCCCCAAGCCCTACGAGCAGGACTTATCCAATCCCTTCTACCGCTACGACCCCCAGCAGTGCATCCTCTGCGGCCGCTGCGTCGAAGCCTGCCAGAACGTCCAGGTCAACGAGACCCTCACCATCAACTGGGAGAGCGCCCACCCTCGTGTCCTATGGGACGGCGGCGAAAAGATCGACGGCTCCAGCTGCGTCTCCTGCGGCCACTGCGTCACCGTCTGCCCCTGCAACGCGCTCATGGAAAAATCCATGCTCGGCCAGGCCGGCTACTTCACCAACCTCCCTCCAAAAGTCCTCGACGACATGATCGACGTTGTCAAAGGCATCGAGCCGCCCATCGGCTACGGCCCCATCCTCACCCTCTCTGAGATCGAATCCGCGATGCGCAACGAGCACACCAAGCGCACGAAGACCGTCTGCACCTACTGCGCCGTCGGCTGCACCTTCGACGTCTGGACCAAAGATCGCCACATCCTCAAAATCGAGCCCATACACGGCCCCGCAAACGGCATCTCCACCTGCGTCAAAGGCAAGTTCGCTTGGGGACACATCAACTCCCCCGACCGCCTCACCAAGCCCCTCCTCCGCGACGGCGAATCCTTCCGCGAGATCACCTGGGACGAAGCCCTCGACATCATCGAGAAAAAGTTCAAGCAAATCAAAGCCGATCACGGCCCTGACGCCCTGGCCTTCATCGCCTCCTCCAAATGCACCAACGAGGAAAGCTTCCTCATGCAGAAGCTCGCGCGCGCCGTCATCGGCACCAACAACGTCGACAACTGCGCCCGCTACTGCCAGAACCCCGCCACCATGGGCCTCCAGCGCACCGTAGGCTACGGCGGCGACTCCGGCTCCATCGCCGACATCGAGAAAGCCAGCCTCATTCTCATGGTCGGCTGCAACCCCGCCGAAAACCATCCCGTCCTCTGCACCCGCGTCAAGCGTTCGCACAAACATCGCGGCCAGCGCCTCATCGTAGCCGACCTCCGCAAACACGAGATGGCCGAGCGCGCTGACATCTTCATGCGACCCAACCCCTCCACCGACGCCGTCTGGTTCTCTGCCGTCGCCAAATACATCATCGACAGCGGCCTCGCCAAAATGGACTTCGTCAACAAGTGGGTCAACAACTTCGACGAGTACAAAAAATCCCTCGAGCCCTTCACCCTCGAATACGCCGAAACAATCACCGGCATCCCCGCCGCCACCCTCGTCACCGTGGCCCACGAGATCGCCCGCGCTGACGGCGTCTGCATCCTCTTCGCCATGGGCGTCACGCAGCACTGCGGAGGCTCCGACACCGCCACCGCGCTCTCCAATCTCCTCCTCGTCACCGGCAACTACATGCGCCCCGGCGCCGGAGCCTACCCCCTCCGCGGACACAACAATGTCCAGGGAGCCAGCGACCTAGGCTCCATGCCCAACGTCTTCTCCGGCTACCAAAAAGTCGACGACCCCGACATCCGCGCCAAATTCGAAGCCGACTGGGGCGTCACCCTCCCCACCAGCAAAGGCCTCGACAACCACGAGATGATCCGCGCCATCCAGGAAGGCAAACTCAAGAGCCTCTACATCAAGGGCGAAGACACCATCACCTCCGACGCCAACGCTGGCGACGTCGGCGACGCACTCGGCAACTGCGAGTTCCTCATCGTCCAGGACATCAACTTCTCCGAGACCTGCCGCTTCGCCGACATCGTCCTCCCCGCCGCCGCCTCCCTCGAAAAAGACGGCACCTTCACCAGCACCGAACGCCGCATCCAGCGAATCTACAAAGCCATCGAGCCCCTCGGCGAATCTAAAGCCGACTGGGAGATCATCCAGCTCATCGCCAACCGCATGGGCGGCCACTGGAACTACAGCCACCCCTCCGAGATCATGGACGAAGTCGCCCGCCTCACCCCTCTCTTCGCCGGCGTCAACTATGATCGCCTCGAAGGCTACAAGAGCCTCCAGTGGCCCGTCGCCGCCGACGGCAAAGACTCCCCTCTCCTCTTCACCGAAAAATTCCCCTTTCCCGACGGCAAAGCCCGCTTCTACCCCATCGAGTACATCCCACCCTGCCTCGAAACAAGCCCCGACTTCGACCTCCACCTCAACAACGGCCGTCTCCTCGAACAGTTCCAGCAGGGCAGCATGACCTATCGCACCCCAGGCTTCAAAGTCCTGTCCCCCTCCACCTTCCTCGAAATCTCACCCGAACTCGCCACCGAGCGCGGCATCACCACCGGCCGCTACGTCCAGCTCATGAGCCCCTACGGCCTCGTCCGCGTGCAAGTCGTCGTCACCGACAGAGTCCAGGGCAAACAGCTCTACATGCCCATCAACTCCGTCGTCGAGCCCGTCAACCGCCTCACCAGCAGCTTCACCGACCGCAACACCCACACCCCCGCCTACAAGGAGACCGCCGTCATCATGACCGTCCTCCCCGAACAAGGCGAAGACCCACTACCGCGCCGAAACTTCCGCTACGGCAACCGCACCCCGCAACCCGGCCTCGAAATCGAACGCAAGTGGGCCCGCGCCGACTACCACGTCCCCGGCACATCCCCCGCCGACAAACTAGTACAAATAACCTCCACCACCGTATAACCCTGCTTCCGTACCAGCTCCTGCTCTTGTTCTTGCTTTTGCTCTTCTTGCTTGTCATCCCCGAAGGGGACCTGCTGTTGTCGTTGCTGTTGCTGTTGCAGTTGTTTTGCTTGTCATTCTGAGCGCAGCGAAGAACCCCCCGCATTTCGCTGGTTATCGCCACGAACTTTGATCGAGACCCAAGGAGCACCATGGCCAAGCCAATCGCCTTCAAACCCGTCCCCGTAGACTTCAAAGCCGACCTCGAGCACCGTCTGAAAAACGCCCCGGTCGAATACGCCGCCGCCCTCCTCGCCACGCTCGACGTAATCGCAATCGCCCACCGCGAAGGCGTCCTCGATCTCCTCCACGGCATGATCGGCGCCAAAGACACCATCGCCGCTGAGATCGCAAAGTACGCCCGCCTCCCCGAAGGCGTCGCAGGCATCCGCAACCTCCTTACCGCCGCCAAAATCCTCACCGAACTCGACCCCGAGGTCCTCGACCACATATCAAAAGTGATGTCCAGCGCCACCGAAGAGCACAAGCGCGAGCAAACCCCACCCAGCCTCTTCGAACTCGCCAAACGAGCCACCAGCGAAGACAGCCGCCGAGGCCTCTCCTTCATCACCCTGATCCTCTCCAGCCTCGGCCGCTCCCTCAAGACCTAGTCCGCCCGATGAGATAGTTGACAAACTCAAGTAAATTAATTGACACTGTCAACCATCCATCGGAGGAACCCGTGATGGCCGCCACTACCTCCAACATCCAGTCTCAAACCCTCCAGCCCAACATCCAGCATCAGATCGACGCCGTCCGCCGCTTCAACCGCTTCTACACCCGCGCCATCGGCACCCTGCAGGCCGGCCTCCTCGACAGCCCTCTCACCCTCCCCGAAGCCCGCGTCCTCTACGAGATCGCCACCCGCGACCAGCCCACCGCCTCCGAAATCGCCATCGCCCTCGACCTCGACCTCGGCTACCTCAGCCGCATCCTCCGCGCCTTCGAAGCCCGCTTGCTCATCAAGCGCAGAACATCCCCCGACGACGGAAGACGCTCCCACCTCACCCTCACAAAAACGGGCCAAAAGCAGTTCGCCACGCTGGACCTCCGCTCCAACGAACAGGTCAACGAGATGATCCAGCCCTTCTCCCCCGACCAGCGCACCCGTCTCGTCCAGGCCATGTCCACCATCGAATCCATGCTCAGTGACCCTTCACCAAGGCCCTCGCCACCGTACATCCTCCGCCCTCACCGCCCCGGAGACATGGGCTGGGTCGTCCAGCGTCACGGCTTCCTCTACGCCGAAGAGTACGGCTGGGACGAGCGCTTCGAAGCCCTCGTCGCCCGCATTACCGCCGACTTCATCGACCACCTCGACCCCCTGCGCGAACGTTGCTGGATCGCCGACCGCAACGACGAGCGTCTCGGCTGCGTCTTCCTCGTTCAAGACACCAAAGATCCCGACACCGCCCGCCTCCGTCTCCTCCTCGTCGAGCCCACCGCACGCGGTCTCGGCCTCGGCGGCACACTCATCCGCGAGTGCACACGCTTCGCCCGTCACGCCGGCTACCGCAGAATCACCCTCTGGACCAACAGCATCCTCGACACCGCTCGCCGCCTCTATCAACGCGAAGGCTACCGCCTCATCGCCGAAGAGCCGCACCAAAGCTTCGGCAAAGACCTCATCGGCCAAAACTGGGAACTCACCCTCTGAGCTGGAGCATCAGTGTGGCGCGGCCCCCTCCGCCGCCGGCTGTGGTCTCATCAATACTCGCAATCCCGTAAACGGCCCCAGCGGAATGTACTCCACATCCAGGTACCCGGCCTTCACCGCCGGCAGCCCCCCGATAACCTCCTTGGCCTCATCCATGGTCTTGCAGTGCAGAATAAGCACAGCCCCCTTACCATCTGTCCGCGTATACCACCGGTCGATCTTTCCATCCAGATAGAGCTGCACCGCAGTGCGCACCTCATCCGGCACCACCTTAGCCACATCCGCAAGAGTGACTCCCGGCTTCCGGCTAGTCATCACCATCACCTCGGTCATAGGCGCCGAAGAAGCAGCAGGGGCACTCTGCGCCTGCATCTGCAGCCCTGCACCAAGCACAAGAACAGAAAGACTGAGCAGGATCATCCCAAACCTCCAGAAGCCGTATTCGCACCAATGTTCTTGCCTATACGACGATCTCTCCCGCCTGTCCATTCCTTCCCTCAACTATGGTCAAATAACACCTGTGACCAATCCCTTCGATATCGGCAACGTCCCCGTAGGCCGAGGCAAACTCTTCCTCATCGCCGGCCCCTGCGTCATCGAGTCCGAGACCCACGCCCGCACCATGGCCAACGCCATCCAGCGCATCACCTCCGACCTCGGCGTCCCCTACATCTTCAAAGCCAGCTACGACAAAGCCAACCGAACCTCCATCCGCAGCTTCCGCGGCCCCGGCCTCGTCGAAGGCACCCGCATCCTCCGCACCGTAGCCGAAACCACCGGCCTCCCCGTCCTCACCGACGTCCACACCCCCCAGGACTGCGCCCCCGTAGCCGAAGCCGTCGACGTCCTCCAGATCCCGGCCTTCCTCTGCCGCCAGACCGACCTCCTCATCGCCGCAGCCGAAACCGGCCGAGCCATCAACGTCAAAAAGGGCCAGTTCGTCGCCCCTCTCGACATGCGCCACGCCGTCGAAAAGATCCGCGACTCCGGCAACCCCCGCGTCTCCCTCACCGAGCGCGGCGCCAGCTTTGGCTACAACAACCTCGTCGTCGACATGCGCTCACTCCCCATCATGCGAGCCTTCGCTCCCGTAGTCTTCGACGGCACCCACTCCGTTCAAACCCCCTCAGCAGGCAACGGAGTCTCTGGCGGCCAGCCCGAGTTCATCCCCGTCCTGGCCCGCGCCGCCGTAGCCGCAGGCATCGACGGCATCTTCCTCGAAGTCCACGACGATCCACCGCACGCCAAATCCGACGGAGCCAACGCCCTCCACCTAAACCACCTCAAAGCCACCCTGGAACAACTTTTAGCGATCCACGCAGCCGTAGCCTTTTAAGGCTAACCACGTCTCGCAGTTGCCGTTCTTGTTTGTCATCCCGTAGGGATCTGCTTCTGTTGTTGCAGTTGCTGTTGCTGTTGCAGCTGCTTTTCTTGCTTGTCATCCCGTAGGGATCTGCTTCTGTTGTTGTTGTTGCTTTTGCTTTTGCTTGTCATTCTGAGCGAAGCGAAGAACCCCCGCATTTCGAGGGGAGCGAAGCGACCCGAGCGCCTTCAACGCAAAGCCATCGCCAAAATCACCGCCGCCGCCAGAACATCCACCACGCCGCCCCACCCACCCGAGTCACCTGCGCATACGACACATCCACAGGCTGCGGCTCCTTCTTAGCTTTCAACTGAAACTTCTCCTCCCCAATCCAAACAATCTCCCCACTGACCGTCGAGCCGTCCCCCAAACCAACCTTAAAGTCCTTACCAACCCCCCGCGCCTCTACCTTCTGCTTCACAGTTGCGGCATCCACAGGCGTTGCAGCCAGCGCCAAGCCGCTACCGGCTACCGCAAGCCCCACCACCAGAGCGACAATCCGGACAATCCAGAAGCCTCGCCCAACCCCATCCCCCATTTTCAGCTCCCGTATCACTTCAACCCATAACCTCCCCGATTGCAACCGATTTCTCCCGATTTAATGCCGTCAACAAACCACGCTATCCACACATTTCACCACCAACAAACCACCCGCTACCATCCGTTTTCGCCCAAAAACCGCGACTTTTGCGTCTCTCATCAGGTTAAAAAAAACGGCCCCTCAATGAGGGGCCAATCTGCCTTGGTTCTCTCTGGTTAGGAGAGGTTTTTGCGAGAGCGCTCTTGGTCGCTTCTCGACAAACTTGCGGGCGGCTTAGAGATCGAACTCCAGGCCGCCCTTAGGGGGAGGGCCTACTGATTCGCCTCTGGTGGTGCACTCACTCCCGTGTTAGGGGAGGTCTTTGGGGGGGCCGGCATAGCATTCGACGCCGAAGTAGAATCCATCGTCGCCAGACTGTTATGCAGCAGCGTGACGCGAACTCCATTCGTTACAGCCACTTCGCCTTCAGCCGGCGTTGTGGTGTTTCTTCCAAGCCCCGTACGATAAATCCGCCAAACCGGTACCTGATGCTCCACTACGAGGTACCGTACAACTGCGTCCGCCATCGCCTGCGAAGTCTGCACTCCAGCGCGGCTCCAGCCCTGTACTTCAACGATGTAACCCTTCTGATTGGCCAACTGGGTCGCTACATCATCCAGCTGAGCTTTCGCCTTCGGCCCGAGCGTAGTACGTCCGGCCACAAAAGGAACCGACGTCGCAGATATCGTCTGGAACTGATCCAGATTGCTTACCGTTCCATGCAGAGCATCTGTCCTGCTGCTTGCATTCCCGGCTAGCGTCTGTGCAGCGGTGGCCTTATTGTTCGCATCCATCGCATGCTGATCAGCCGTGTTCGCAGCAGTCATAGCCTTGTTGATTCCGGCTGTTGCCCGCGAATCCACATCGCGAATGTCATTCGCATTCTTTGCCTGCAACTGATCGAGTTCGTTCGTTCGATCCTTGATCGGATCAACCTGTCTGTGTACCCATCTCTTCCGGGCCAGGGGATTCATCTTGCCCCAGAAACCCTCTTTCGACTGCGTTTCGAGCGGCTGCCCAGTGGCATAAGTACCCTTATCATCCACATTCGCCTTGGATGAGGTCGTTGCTGCCGAGTCCGTGGCTGGGGCAGGAGGAGTGCTCGTCTGAGCTAACGCCGAGACCCCCATAGCGCTACCGAGCACCAGTACTGAGAGACCAAATGTATTTGTCTTATTCATGAGTCTTCGCTCCTTAGTTACCTGTGCGCCTATGGTTCAGACGTCAACACGCATTTCCTAAGAGCAACTACCATGCCAAACCGCAAAACAATCAAATTTGATTGAAAATGCTGGGCTTACCCACTCTCACCCACCCACCGGCCCCAGCGTCGTTAGAACCGGCTCACGCAAAATATTCCGGGTCGCAGGTAACTATTGCCGCCCCGGGTCCCTGGCCCTATTTCGTATCCACTCGCACAACATGGACCTCGGGCATCTGATAGTTCCAGTTCGTCGGAATCGACTCAAAGATCAGCCGAAACTCCCGCTCATCACCCGGCTTCAGCGGAGCCGCACTCACCATCTGCGTATCCACATAAGGCTCCCGCGTCCTGATCAGCCCCAGCGGCACCCTCTCCAACTGGGGTGGCATGGCCTCATCGTTGCGGAAAATCACCTGTACTGTCACCCCCGTAACCGTCTCGCCGCCTGTATTCTTGATGCGCCCATCCACAAAGGTCGACTTCCCCCCCGACAGACTCGTCGACTCGCTCATCGCAAGTTGCGACAAAGGAAGATTCCCCGCATAAGCCGCCAGCGGCAGAACAGTATTCGGCGCGACCTCCGTCTTCTTCCGCCCAGCAAAAATTAACCCAACCACCACCGCCAAAACTGCGAGCCCCGCGATAATCCATACACTTACAGGCATCCGGCTTCCCGTCGCAGCCTTGGGCGCAAAGATCCCTGCTTCGTTCCCTGCCTGCTGGATATCTACCGGCTCGCTCTTTCCGCCAATCTCCCGCCCATCCTGTCGCCCAAGTTCGCTCATAAGCCGAAATTTTATACCTGCGCCACGATTCTTCCCGCGGTTTCGTGCATCAAAAAAGAGTCAACACAATGGGTACCCGGAGTGGCACTCCGATGCGAAGTTTGCATGATTTTTAATCAGCCACCAGAACTATTTAGCTCATTATCGCGTTAACCAGACATCAGCTCCTTTGAGAAGGAGAGACCAACATGAATACACAGAGCGACAAATCGCCGAGGTCAGTTACTCCGATCAGCATTTCAAATCCCTATGTCGCGACCTCTGCCTCCAAAGCACCGCTGACATCGGCTGATTATGCCTATCGTATTGCTGCCTTGACCGCAGGAATTATTCTTCTGGCCACCGTCGTCTAGCACAACACTTAGACGCCGTAGCGCAATCAAGCAAAACTTGCGCGCTTCACCTTCTGCCGGAAGTCTTCACCCTGCATCTCCACCACAACGCACATCTCCTGGAGCCGTGACCGCATTCGTTCGCCGATGCGGTCGCCCAGAGTCTCTTCCCGCATGACGCCTCTCGGACCGGATTCCGTACCCAGCGGCCCTGCGTTCGCATAATTCGTCGTGATGATCGTCGTGCGCCGGTCGTTGTAGCGCGTGTTCAAAATGTGCGCGACCGTATCCCACACCCAATCGGTCGGCTTCGACGCGCCCAGTTCATCGAGCACCAGCACCTCTGCGTCAAACACCGGTGCCAGAATCTCAAGCTCCGTCGCCGCCACCTGCTTGTTATAGCTATGCTGCACCTGCTTCAACAGATCGCGATAGTCATAGAACAGCCCCGTCGCCCCACGATCCTGCACCAGCGCCTGCAGAATCCCCACCGCCAGATGAGTCTTGCCCACCCCGATCGACCCGGTCAGCAACAGTCCCGTCCCCGCCGTCTCCAGCGGATAGCTCTCTACAAACTTCCGCGCCCGCATCAATGCCGCTCCCTGCGACCGGTGCGACGAAGGAAAGTTCGTCTCATAGCTCTCCAGAGAACAATGCTCATACCGCCGCGGAATCTGCGCCCGCCCAAGCCTCCGCGCTGCCCGCTGCCCGACTCTGCACTCGCACTCCTGAGCAAACTGCCTGCCGTCCCGCTGCACGACCCTCAGCCCGGCACCCTCGCAAATTGGACAAATCTCAGCCATCAACCTTCTCAGACACCACTCTATCGTTCTTTAGTATCGCAGCACCCGCACCAAGCGCGCACTGTGCGAATCAGGGACACAAATCCGGATTACCGCAGCCAAACAGGAAGAACCCCTGGGTTTGCTTTTGCACTGCACTAGCCGTAGAAAGCCACCCCAAACCCTTACGGAAGCATCACGCCACCGCCTTTGCCAAGCTCTATACTCAAGCTGTGCAAAGGCTCTCTCACCCCCGCCATCTCCTCTGCCTCGTCCTCCTTCTCCTCTGCGCCGTCGCTACTTTCGCGCAATCCTCCGCCGATACCCAGCAATCCGGCCGCGTCGTCCTCGTCCTTCCCTTCGACAATCGTTCCGGCCAGACCAACCTCGCCTGGATCGGCGACTCCTTCCCCGACACTCTGAACCAGCGCCTCACCTCCGCCGGATACCTCACCATCTCCCGCGACGACCGCCAGTACGCCCTCGACCATCTCGGCTACCCGCTCGACTTCAAGCCCACTCGCGCCACCACCATCCGCATCGCCCAAACCCTCGACGCCAACTACGTCATCGTCGGCAGCTACACCGTCACCGAAGCGCGCATCTCCGTCCAGGCACAAATCCTCGACGTCAACAATCTCCACCTCTCTGCCCCCATCGAAGACTCCACCGAACTGTCCCGTCTCTTCGACCTTCAAAACGCCCTCGCCTGGAAGATCGCCCGCCAGCTCGACCCCAAGTTCAACGTAGCCCAGCAGACCTTCCTCGCCGCCCCCGGCCAGGTCAAGCTCAGCGCCTTTGAAAACTACATCCGCGGCACCAGCGAACCCAACCCGCAAGAGCGCATCAACCACCTCCAGCTAGCTGTGCAAGAGGTTCCCACCTACACCGCCGCCCTCCTGGCCCTCGGCAAAGCCCAGTACACCCAGCGCGATTACGACCACGCCGCCGCCACCCTCGCACGCATCCCTTCCACCGACCCGCGCGCCCTCGAAGCCAACTTCTACCTCGGCCTCTCCCGCTTCAATACCGGCAAATACGCTGAAGCCGAAACCGCCTTCAAATTCGTAGCCAGCCGCCTCCCACTGCCAGAAGTCGTCAACAACCAGGCTGTAGCCTCCAGCCGACAGGGCCACGACGCCACGCCCCTCTTTCAGCGAGCCTCCAGCGCCGACCCCAGCGACCCCGACTACCACTACAACCTCGCCGTCAGCCTCCTCCGCCACAACGACCTCGCCGGGGCCCAGCGCGAAGTCAACCAGACCCTCAAGCTCCGCCCCACCGACAGCGAAGCCACCGAGCTCAAAGCCCGTATCGCCTACGGCAAGCCCATGCCCGCCGCAACAAAAGCACCCGGCTCGCCCGCAACCGACACAAACTTCGAGCCCCTCGAGCGCATCCGCCGCACCTACTCCGAAGCCTCCTTCCGCCAGGCCGCCTTCCAGCTCGACCAGGTACGCGCCATGCGTATGGCCACCTTACCGCCCGCTGAGCAGGCCACCCAATACACCCAGCTAGGCCATGACTACCTGGCCCAGGGCCTCATCGCCGAAGCCGAGCAGCAATTCCAGGCCGCCCTCGCCGCCGACCCCACCAACGCCCTCTCAACCTCGACCGCCCACGCCGGTCTCGCCCAGGTCCGTGAACAAAGCGGCGACCCAACGCAAGCCCGCGCCGAAGCCAACTCCTCCCTCAAGCTAAAACCCAACGCCGCAGCCTACCTCGTCCTCGCCCGCCTTGACCTTCAGGCCAACCAGCTAGCCGGCTCCGCCTCCAGTGTCGCCAACGCCCTCCACCTAGAACCCAACAACACCGCCGCCCAGGGCATGAAGCAAGCCCTCCAATCCCGAGGACAAACCCTCCCATGAACACCACGCGTCGTCATGCCTGTCATTCTGAGCGCAGCGAAGAACCCCCGCATTTCGCCCAAAGCCGCACCCCTCTCTCCTCCGGCAAAATACTCACCCTCCTCCTAACAATCCTCTTCCTCACCCTCCCTCTCCGCGCCCAATCCCCCCAGCCAGTAGTCCTCAAGCTAACCATCCACGACACCATCCAGCCCATCACCGCTGACTATCTCCAGCGCGGTCTCGACCAGGCCGCCCGCATCCGAGCCGCCGCTGTCCTCATCTCCCTCGGCACTCCCGGAGGACTCCTCGATTCCACCCGCGTCATGGTGCAGGCTATCGAAAACTCCCCCGTCCCTGTCATCCTCTACATCTCCCCCTCCGGCAGCCGAGCCGGTTCTGCCGGCTTCTTCCTCCTCGAGTCTGCCGACGTCGCCGCCATGGCCCCCGGCACCAACGCCGGCGCAGCCCACCCCGTCATCGAAGGCGCGTCAAACCCCGACCCCGTCCTCAAGCAAAAAATCGAGAACGACGCCGCAGCCTTCCTCCGCTCCTTCACCGACCGCCGCCACCGCAACACCCAGGCCGCCGAAGACGCTGTCCGCAACTCAAAATCCTACAGCGACGCCGAAGCCCTCAAGCTCCACCTCATCGACCTCGACTCCCCCGACGACGCCTCCCTCCTCGCCGCCCTCGACGGCCGCACCATCACTCGCTTCAACGGCACCACCGAAACCCTCAACCTCCGCAACGCCACCATCCTCCCCGTCCCGCCCTCACGCCGCGAGCGTCTCCTCAGCCAACTCACCAACCCCAACATCGCGGTCCTCCTCCTCGTCATCGGCGGCCTCCTCATCTACCTCGAATTCAACGTCCCCGGAACCGTAGTCCCGGGTTCCCTCGGAACCCTCTTCGTCCTGCTCGCGCTCTTCGGCCTCAATCTCCTTCCCGTCCGCCACACCGCTGTCGCACTCCTGCTCGCCGCCCTGATACTCATCGTCCTCGAAGCCAAATTCACCAGCCACGGAGCCCTCGGCCTCGCCGGAATCGTCTGCCTTGTCTTCGGCCTCATGACCCTCGTCGACTCCCCCATCCCCGAACTCCGCGTCCACCCCGCCACCGCCATCGCCGCCGGCCTGGGCTTCGGCGGCATCACCTTCGGCCTCGCATGGATCGCCCTCAAAGCCCGCCGCAGCAAAGTCCTCACCGGCCCCCAGGCCATGATCGGCGCCATCGCCCTCACCCGCACGCCCCTCGCCCCCACCGGCCAGGTCGAGATTCGCGGCGAAATCTGGCGGGCCCGCCTGCAAGACCCTGGCACCGTCACCATCGGGTCCACCGTCCGCGTCCGCGGCATCGACGGCCTCACCCTCCTCGTCGATCCCGCCCCCAACGCCATCTACCACTAACCCCACTTGCAGCGCACCTGCGATTGCCTCTGCAGTCACCTTTCTTGATTGTCATCCCCGAAGAGCCTGCCCTGAGCGAAGCCGAAGAGAGACCTGCTTCTGCCCTTGCCGTGCCTGTCCCTTCAATCCAGACATCTCCAATCGGTGTGATCCGTGCAAATCGGTGTTAAGCTTTTGTCTTTAAAATCCGCGTTCTTCCGCGCGAATCCGTGGTCGATTCCGCATCCACCGCCCTCCCGGAGTAGACTGGAGGAGCCACACTTCTTTTGCCACAAGGGAGCTTCGTCTTGATGTTGAATCCGTCTCGCCTGTCCACTGTCCGGACCGTCCTTTTTTGTCTCCTCGCAGCGCTGGCAGGATCAACCGGCAAGGCGCACGCCCAGGCCCAAACGCAATCGTCCCTCGACCGCGTACTCTCCCGCTTCGACCTCGGCGTCAGCGGCACCGGCCACTTCACCAAGGACGTCTCCGGAACCAACTACTTCGGCGTCCATGTCGACCAGCACTCCAGCAACACCTTTGGTGCCCTCGTCGAGCTTCGCTACACCAAGTCCCCCTGGATCGGCGCCCAGATCAACTACAGCTACGCCCGATACACCCAAAACTTCACCAACAGCACACCCCCACCCCAATACATCATCGGCGGAGCTCAGAACAACGCCTCCGAGTACTCCATCGGCTACGTCGCCCATCCACCCCACCAGATCTACGGCCTTCAACCCTTCTTCGGCGTAGGCGGCGGAGCCACCGTCTTCCACCCAACCGCAGGTGGCGGTCAGGGCCTCCCGCAGCAGGGCGCAGCTACCATCTACTATGCCTTGGGAGTGGAACGCTCCGTCCTATCCCCCCACTTCGGCCTCCGCGCCCAGTTCCGCCAAGCCTTCTTCCTGGCCCCCGACTTCTACCAGAACTACCTCTACACCGGTCAACGCAGCTGGACCATACAACCCGGCTTCGGCTTCTACCTTCGCTACTAACCCTCGCGATTGCCGTCGCTTTTGCCCTGCAGTAGTCGTTCACTCAATCGAAACTGCAAAAAATGCTAAAATAGGAAAAGCGCTTGCACGCTCTGGTAGGAGTGTGCCCGGCATCGCGACAGGCCTTCGATGTGACGTGACCGCACCGTCGCAAGCGATCCGCGACCCGACGAGCCAAAATCAGCCAAAGGATATATTTCATCATGCCGAAAGCAGGAATTCACCCGAAGTACGACACCATCACCGTCAAGTGCGCCTGCGGTACTCACTTTGAGACCCGCTCCACGCACAAGGGCGACATCGTCCTCGAAATCTGCTCCGCCTGCCACCCGTTCTTCACCGGCAAGCAGAAGCTGGTCGACACCGCAGGACGCGTCGAGCGCTTCCGCCGCAAGTTCGCCAAGTCGGACGCCGGCAAGGCAGAAGCCGCCGCAAAATAAGCGGGGCCCACAACCACAGGGAGGCCTCCGCCAAAGCGGGGGCCTTCTCATTTTGAACCTGCGGAAAGAAGACATGCGTATCGGGATGATTCTGCCGTTGACTCTATTTGCTGCTGTGGCGTTCACAGGTGCATTCTTTCCAGAGGTTATGCCAAGGATGACGAACCGGTGGTACTCCATCATCGGAGCAGAAACCCGGGTTGCCGAATCCGACTATGCGAAAACAGGAACACGCGCAGCTTGTTTCATCATGTTCGTCTTGGTCGTCGTGTGGATCTTGCTTAGAGTCTTTTGAGAGGAACTGAAGTGAAGAAGAGGTACACCCTCGAGCAAAAACGCTGGGACTCGCCGATCGAACACGCGATGCCCGAGCACTCCCGCGTGCCTGCCAGCTTCACCATCGGCAACGTCACCATCGCTCCAGCAACGGTCCTCGCCCCCATGGCCGGCGTCACCGACACCGTCTTCCGCCGATTCATCAAAAACGCCAGCCAGTTCACGCCTGAATCGACCAGCACCGACGTCGAGACCACGCAATCCAACCAGCAATCGGGCTGCGGCCTCATCATGACGGAGTTCACCTCCGCCGACGGCCTCTCCCGCATGCGCGAGACCAAGCGCAAGCGCTACCTCACCTACTACGACGACGAGCACCCCATCTCCGCGCAGCTCTTCGGCTCCAACCCCGAAACCCTAGCCGACTCCGCCCGCATCGTCCAGGACGCCGGTTTCGACCTGGTCGACCTCAACCTCGGCTGCCCCGCCAAGCGCGTTGTCGCCTGCAACGGCGGCTCCGGCCTTCTGCGCGACCTTCCGCAGATCGAGCGCATCTTCAAAGCCATCCGCAGCGCCGTCACCATCCCCTTCACCGTCAAGTTCCGCATGGGTTGGAACGACCACCACATCGTCTGCGTCGAACTCGCCAAGCTGGCTGAAGACAACGGCCTCAACGCCTGCGCCCTCCACGCCCGCACCCGCGAGGACGGCTACACCGGCCAGGCCCGCTGGGAGTACATCGCCGCCGTCAAAGACGCAGTCTCCATCCCGGTCATCGGCAACGGCGACATCCGCACCCCCGAAGACGCCGCCGCCATGGTCGAAGCCACCCACTGCGACGCCGTCATGATTGGCCGCACTGCCCCAGCCAACCCCTGGATCTTCCGCCAGATCGCCCAGTACACGGCCTCCAAGGAAGCCACCGGCGTCGGCACCTACGACCACCCCGCCAACGAAGACCGCTACCGCATGATCCGCACCTACTTCCAGATGCTGGTCGACGAGATCGCCATCGAAGAAGCCGCCGAAGCCGCCCGCGCCGCAGCCATCGAAGCCTCAGGCCAAATCGCCCGCGAGCAGCGCCACCGCGACTGCGTAGGCAAGATGAAGCAGTTCGCCAGCTGGTTCACTCACGGAGTCCCCGGCGGTGGAGCCCTCCGCAAACAAATCTTCGAATCCAAAAACGGCCCCGCCGTCCTCAGCGCCATCGAACACTTCTTCGAGCAGCACGCGAACGACACGTCCCAGATCGAATCCCCGCTCGAACACGATGCCGAATTAGAAGCAGCTCCGGCAGCCTGGGGTTAGTCTTCGCCTTACTGGGTCGTCAACGTGATGCCCCAAGGCGTAACACCCGCCGCCACCGTTGGGCTCGGAAGCGGTGTAAGTGCGCCCGTGCTCCCAATAGAAAACTCGTTGACTACGTTATAAAGCCCGCTTGCGCAAAAACTGCAGGCCTGCGGCACATAGACAAAGCTTCCGGACGGATCGACCGCAATCTGCTCGCCGTAAACTCCCGAATAGACCTTCCCTACCGGCGTAAACCCGCCATTGCTGATCACGTAAGACACCAGATCGTTGTTGTTCTCGATGGTGTAGGCGAACTGTCCGGTTGGCGAGATCGAAATGGTATACGCCCCATTCTTCTCCAACATGGCCGACGACTTCACCTGTGCCAGAAAGCCGGTGGTTGCATTGATGCTGTACGTCAGGATCGAATTCGTGCCGGACCCTACTCCATACAGATAACTTCCCGCCGGGTCCAAGGCGATCGCGCCGCCAAAATTGGCGCCCGGGACGGTTTGCAACAAAGTAAGCGCGCCCGAACTGCTGTCGATGCTGAAGGTATAGATATTTGCGAGGTCCTGCACATACAGAAATTTCCCACCCGCGTCCGTCACGATTCCGGCAGCACCGACAGTGAGGCCAGTGGTCGCCGTCGATCCGGTCGAAAACGGCCCACCCGCGATGCTCGTCAAGACACCCGTCGAGCTAAGGCTATACGCCCCCACCTGATTTCCGCCTTGGCTTGCGACATAGACGTGCGTTCCCGCAGGATCGGTGATCACCGCGACCGGTTCTTTCACGGTCACATACGGCGAGGGGCTAACCTCTGCCAGCGCTCCCGTGGTGCCGTTGATGGCAAACACATGCAATTGACTCGATGAGATATCGCCAACAATCAAAAATCGATTCTGTGGGTCGTGGGTGATGACGGTCGGATTCTGGCCCACCAGAATGGGAAAACCGCTAAGCGCCGTCAGTTCTCCGCTGGATGGATCCACCGTATAACCGGACAGGCTTGCGCCCTGATTGCCCGTGTACCCAAATTTCGCCTTCACGGTAGGGGGTGCAGGTACAGTCGGTGTGGGTGCGGGCGCAGGCACTGTCGCGGTCGACGTAGGCGGAGTAACAGTCACGACCGGGATAGTGCTCGTAGCTCCGGAACAACCAAAGAGCAGTCCCGCAACCAAAAATCCGGCAGTAGGAAAGAAGCAGCGGTACAGGAAATTCATAAGATAAAGCTCGCAGACGCGAATATACCATCCGCCAACTTCTCAAAAACGTATTCATCCGGAGCAGGAAGAAGAAATCGTGCATCCGCAGCCGATTGCGATTAATCCAATCTTCAGAGCCGAAATAGACAGGGCCGGTTTGGTAAGTCCGGTCCACCCCTCGCCCGAGGGGGCCTTGTCCTCCGGAATACCGGTGAGACCCACGGCGTAGCAGCAACGTGCCTCAAAAGCACGCCAGCCGCGACGCATGGGTCAGGACAAAACGGCAGAGCAAAGCTCCTCCGATAGCCTCGCAACCCATGCGAATTCATCTAGTGGAGAACCATATGCTCAAGCTCAATCACATCAACCTAAGCACCTCCGACGTCCCCGGCCTAACTGACTTCTTCGACCGCTGCCTCAACTTCAAAGTCACCGAGCGCCGCGGCAACAACAAATTCGCCGTACTCGAAGGCGAGGGCCCCTTCTACCTCATCCTGATGCACGGCAAAGACGCCGCAGCCACGACCTACCCCGGCATGTTCCACATCGGCTTCATCGTCGACGACGAAGCCGCAGTCCGCGCCACCCATCAACGCATGATCGAAGCAGGCTACGCCGCACCCCCACCCGAGCGCATCCAGCGCGGCGGCGACCCCACCTTCGGCTTCTATCACTCCGCACCCGCGGAGTCCTGGTCGAAGTCAGTACGCCAATCAAATAGCAAACCTGAAATGCGAAGGGCCGTATTAGCCGCCGATCGTCCTGCAAACCTGCAACGGCGATCGGCGAACCCGAGCCATCTTCGGCGGTCTGCTCAAAAAAGCGCGCCGCTTACTTCAAGAACCCACGCTGCGCCCGCACTTTTTCAAGCGCCTGCTCCAACGTCCCCTGGAAGATCAGAATCTTCACCTCGATCTGCGCCGTACCACCCGGCACCAGCGGCTTATACGGATCCACATGCTGACACGTCAGCTCTGGATTGCTCCACACATTCCCCGTCGTCTTCGTAAAACTCGCAACCACCCATTTTCGATCCGCCGACAACGTCGCAACCATCGGCTCATCCACCGCGTGCGATTTGTTGTAATACGTAATCCCGTCCGCACGCTTCTCCACACGCAACGCAGGCACAGGCCACGTATACGAAGCCAGATACCGCGACGGCAACCACTGATTCAACGGCAACGTCAGCCGCTCTGGTGTCTCCGAGCCCAGCAGATCGAATCCATCCCTGTGATGAACATACGTCCGCTCAAGCCGCTCATCGTGCAACGTCGAGATCATCCTCGGGTCCGTAATCGCAAGCGCCATCTCATAATCGACGTTCGAGCGGTTCTGCAGTTCATAGTGGAACAGCACGCCATCCTCCTCCAGCGTCGCACGCGCCAGCAGATGCACGTTGCCCTTCAGATCGCTCTCATACTCGAGCGAGCCGCCCACCGTCCTCCAGGCCGGCCTTTCTCCACTCTTCCCTGGCCGATACAGATACAGCTGCTCTCCCTCGGTGCCTCCTCGCCGCCTTACCGTAACGTGTTCTGGAAAGACAACCTTAATCGCCACGCCGGGTCTATCAGGCAGCACGATATCAAGCGCAGGCTGCGTATCCTCTTCCGCGATGGTGAGTTTCACTCCCGCCGCATTGCGGATATCGCTCGCAGGCGTTACGGCCACCATCCAGATCAACCCGGCGGATAACGCTACCCGCATGATCATTGCGCACTCCGATACACCCGCACATAATCCACCAGCATCCGCTGCGGAAACACGGTCCCCTCATCCGGATTCCCCGGCCACGCCCCACCCACCGCAACATTCAAAATCAAAAAGAACGGATGGTCATACACCCACTTAGCCCCCGCCGGAAGATCAGCCGGAGTCCGCTCCGCAATCAGATTGTCATCAAAATAAAACCGAATTTTATTCGGCGACCACTCCACCGCATACACATGAAACCCATCATTCACAGCCTCCCCCGCAGGCAGGTTGTACTTCGCCGAGATCCCACCCGCCCCGCTATACCCCGGTCCATGCAGCGTGCTGTAGACCCTACCCGCCTCACCAATATTCTCCATGATGTCGATCTCGCCTGACTTCGGCCACCCGACAGTCCCAATGTCATCCCCAAGCATCCAGAACGCAGGCCAGATCCCCTTCCCTAGCGGAAGCTGCATCCTCGCCTCGACCCGCCCATAAGCCTGCGAGAACAATCCCTTCGTCTTGATCCGCGCCGAAGTATAAGGCCGCGCCACCCCATCCTTGCCCGTGTACTCCTCCTTCAGCACCGTAATCACAAGATTCCCACCCTTCTGCTGCGCATTCACCGGCCGCGATGTATAGCTCTCCAGCTCCTTATTCCCCCACCCTCCACCACCCAAATCAAAACCCCACTTCGCCGGATCAGGAGCCGTCCCATCCGCCGCATTGAACTCATCACTCCAAACCAACTTCCACTTCGCACCATCCGGCTGCGATCTCCCATGCACCGGCAACAAAACCAAAGCAGCCACCAACCCCAACACACGAATCCTCATACCCCTCCACTCCTCTTCCGCCAAACCACCTTCACCTTCGCCCGCCACCGCTCATCCAGAGCGACCAGCACCCACTCTACCCGTGGCGAAAGATACCGCAGCACCACCTCTGTCGCCGGATGCACCCACAGCGCAGGCGCAACCAGATAAAGCCTAGGCGCCGACTCAGCCAACCTCACCCCACCAAAATACCCGTTCCGCTGAAACTCCCCCAACCCACTCATCTGGTCAGGATTCTGCAGATGATGCCACCGCACCCTCACCCAATAATCCAACCCCTGCAGCGCCAGCTGCAAATCCTCATCGGCCTTCAGCTCAATCACCGCCAGCCTCCCATCATCCGTCACACCCAGCAGATCAAGCATCCCCCGATCGCCCGCCGCAAACGCCGGCACCTGCGTATAAACATGTGCCGAATCGAGACGCGCATCAATCGCCACAACATCCCGCCGCAACACGCTTTCCAACCATCGCTCCGGCTGCATTCTATACAGCGGATCGCGTTTATCCCCACTCGCATGTCGCCGCTCAAACAACCGCGCCACCAACTCCCGCAGCTCCCCTTCATTTTCTGAGCTAAGCGGAGTCTCATTCGCCCCCGCGCCAAAGGTAATCTCCTGCATGCTGTTGAACGAGCTCCCCGCATACCCCATCCGTACCCGCGCAAATTCCAACCCATGCAGCAAAAACGCCAGCTCCGTCCCGCTCCTCACCCGCTGTTCCACCACATTCCGCATCCCCTCCGGAACCAACGCCATCACCCGAGCCGCCGACTCCGCAAACCTCTCCCTTGCAGCCGTTTCATTCGGAGCGTGAATCAACCGCGTCGTCAGATTCCCATGATCCGCCGACTCCCTCTGCTCCAACTCCTCCGTCGCCTGATCCAGCTCCCAAAGCTCCCACTGAGCCGCCTGCGGGTGCAGCCACGCCAGCCGCGAAACCGTCAGCGCCGCCGCCCCACGCGGCACCACCACCTTCAATCCCTGATACACCCGCCGCCCATCCCCTGACTCCCGGCAATGATGCAGCCACAAAATCCCCAGCGTCAGAATCCCATCAACCGTAGCCTGCGTCTCCTCCTCATTCACCGCGATCACAGCCCATGCCTTCTGTCCCTGTACCAGCGACCCGCGCGCATACGCCGGTCCAAAGCTCTTCTCCAGATCCATCGCCGTCCGGAACCCATCCGCCTTCCACTCCGGAAACGCCCGTCCCAACACCCGCTCCAGCACCCGCAGATACTTCACCCGCGTAGCCTCACGCGTCGAAGGCGTCCGCCGATCCTTATCCGCCACCAACTCCAGCGTCTGCGGCTTCGTCTGCCCAAACCGGTGCGTACTCAGCCGCAAACTGCCATTCCGCGAGACCGTCGCGCTTACCCGCCGAACAAGATTCCTATCCTCACTCCAAAGATGCAGCGTGCACCGCCCATGCTCCGTCGCCAGTCGATACTTCGCCTCGCGCATGTCGAAGATCGCCTTACCATCTTCCAGCACCACCGCCCGCGAATGCTCCGCCAGAAATCCCTCCAGCGCACCCGAAATCGCCTCTACACTCTGCTCCGCCTCCGCACCCCGCGAAGCTGTCCCTGACCTAACTTGCAACGGCATAGCCGAACCCTAACACACAACAAGACACCACCCATTACGAGCAGTGGTCTTATCAGCCTTTATCCCATTGATCACCGTTACGCCTTCATCCGCGCCGTCCGCGAAGATCCGTGGTCGCCTACAAAGGCACCTGAAAATGAAAGTCCGAAATCCTCAGCCCCTGCCTGAAGTAAAACGCGTGAGCCTCACTCCGCTGCGTCCCCGAATCCAGACTGAACGTAACGCACCCAGCCGCCCGCGCATGGTCCATCAGCCACATCAGAATCGTCTCGCCATGCCCCTTCGACCGCGCCGCCTCATCCGTCACCAGGTCATCGACATAAAGCGTTTTGCCACTCCAAAGCACAGTCATCAACCGAAACCCGGCGACCGACACCACCCTGCCCTCATGCTCCAGAAACGCCAGCCGGTACCCCTCCGCCTGCTGCTCCCTGATCCGGCCTACAAACTCCTCCGCCACCAGCGCAGGCCGCAACTGATGCATTACCGCAAAGCAGCGTTCGATCTCCGCGTCGCTCTCTGCAATCCTCACCTCACCCATGGAAGCTGGACTACCAGCCTTCCTTCGAGCGCAGATGCGTAATATGCGCCACATGGTGCCGCGAGTGCCACGCATATACCAGCGTCGTCATCTCCACCGACATCGGCCCATTCTCAGGATGATTGAATCCACGCAACCACTGCTCCTCGTTCAGCGACTGCAGCAGCATCACCCACCGCGCATGCAGACTCTCAATCAGCTCCAGCGACCATTCCACCGGAGCCGTCGAATCACGCAGCACCGCCCACGCATTCTCGTCATACGTCTTGATCGTCGGCCAGTCTTCCGTCAGTGCCAGCTTCAGCCGGGTAACCGCGTTCATGTGGCTGTCTGCGATGTGGTGTACCAATTGCCGAACCGTCCAACCGTTCTCGCGATACGGCGTATTCAGCCGGGCCGAATCCATCCCCTCCACCGCATTGCGCAGCTGCTCCGGCAACTCGGCCAGCGACGCAATTGCACCCAGCCGGTCATCCGGAGTAATCGTCTCCGGTCTCTCAAACTTGCCTATCGGATACCTAGCGTCCACCACCGTCAGCGCCATCGCCGGACTCCTTTTTTACATGCTCGTAAAAGCAAGGTAGCACAGCTCTTTGTGTAACTTTGTTTAAGAATATTCCTTTACACGCCAACATGCGTCTGCTTATTACCAGTCTCGCCTTCATTCTCATTGCCGCCATCACGAATGCGCAGCAACCGTTACTCAACCCAAGCGTAGGTGTTAGCAACGACAGCTACATCGGGTTCGACCGCAACGACTACCCCGGCGACTCTGTCCTTCCCACACTCCGCAAACACTTCGCCTTCACCGGCTACTGGCTCAACAACCCACCCGGCGAACAGCAGAACACCTGGGCCGGCAAGCGCGACATCCTGCTCCGCAACAACTTCGGCTTCCTCGTCCTCTTCAACGGCCGCCTCGAAGCCGAGATCAACAAAGCCCAGAAGTCCGGAACCACCCCCACGGCCCTCGGCCAAAAAGACGCCGCCTCAGCCATAGCCGCCGCCGAGCGCGAGCACTTCCCCGCCCACACCATCCTCTTCCTCGATCAGGAAGAAGGCGGCCGCCTCACCGCCCCCCAATCCGCCTACCTCTTCGCCTGGACCGAAACCATCGCCCGCTCACCCTACCTCCCCGGAGCCTACGTCAGCGGCCAACCCGTCCCCGACGCACCCGGCAAAAAGATCACCACCGCCCAAAACATCCGCGAAGAAGTCGCCGCGAAACACCTCCACCCGATCACCCTCTTCATCTACCAGGACGCCTGCCCACCCTCCAACGGCTGCACCCTCCACCCACCCGACATCACCGCCGCCGGAACCCCCAACATCGCCGCCTGGCAATACGCCCAATCCCCCCGCCGCCCCGGGATCACCCACGCCTGCGCCAAAACCTACGCTCCCAACGGCAACTGCTACGCCCCTAACCTCCCCAACCTTCACCTTGATCTAAGCGTCTCCCCCTCACCCGACCCCTCCCAAGGCCGCTAAAACCCCATCACCCCCACCAAGTCACTTCCACCACAGTAGTCACCCCACCAACAACCGCCATCCTGAACTGATCGGCCTTGTTTGTCTTGCCTTTATCCGCCTTTATCCTCCTGATCACCGTTACGCCTTAATCCGCACCATCCGTAAAATCCGTGGTCTTCCATTTGCCCCACCCCGCCTCAACGCCTATCATCTAAATAGATGACAATTCCCGCCCCGGACCACAAACGCTATTTCATCGAGAAACTCGGTCTCTCCGAACGCCTGATGGAACGCTGTCTGGGCGAAGCCCTCTCCGCCGGCGGCGACTACGCTGACCTCTATTTCGAATCAGTCACTTCCACCTCCCTCGGCATCGACGAATCCCTCGTCAAATCAGCCTCTCAGGGCATCTCCGTAGGCTGCGGCATCCGCGTCGTCTCCGGCGAGCGCACCGGCTACGCCTACACCGACGACCTCTCCTCCGACCGACTTCTCCGCGCCGCCCGCACCGCTGCCCTCATCGCAAGTGGGCCAGCCAAAGAGCTTATGTCCGGCTTCCGCCACACCGAAGCCACCTCGCTCTACCCCATCGCCGGAGCCACCTCCGACGCCGAAATCGCCGCCAAACTCGCCCTCATCGAACGAGCCGACAAAGCCGCCCGCGCCTACGACCCCCGCATCACCCAGGTCCGCGCCGGCTTCTCCGACGAGCTCCGCCGCATCCTCATCGCTGCATCCGACGGCACCTTCGCCTCCGACACTCAGCCCCTCGCGCGCCTCAATGTCTTCGTCATCGCCAAAGATGCCGCAGGCAACAACGGCGCCGGAAGCACCGCCCGAGGCACCAGCGGCGGCGGCGGCCGCGTCACCATGGACTTCTTCGAAGGCGACAAATCCCCCGAGCACTTCGCCCGCGAAGCCGCCCGCACCGCCATCCTCCAGCTCAACGCCATCGAAGCCCCCGCCGGCGAGATGGAAGTCGTCCTCGGCCCCGGCTGGCCCGGCGTCCTCCTCCACGAAGCCGTAGGCCACGGCCTCGAAGCCGACTTCAACCGCAAAAAAACCTCCGCCTTCGCCGGACTCATCGGCCAGCAGGTCGCATCCAGCAAAGTCACCGTAGTCGACAACGGCCGCATGCCCAACCGCCGAGGCTCCATCAACGTCGACGACGAAGGCAACCCCACCCAGGAGAACGTCCTCATCGAGAACGGCATCCTCAAGGGCTATCTCTCCGACAAGCTCTCCTCGCGCCTCATGGGCACGCCCAACACTGGCAGCGGACGCCGCGAAAGCTACCACCACATCCCCATGCCGCGCATGACCAACACCTACATGCTCAACGGCGACGACATGCCCGAGGACATCATCAAGTCCGTCAAGCGCGGCCTC
>Ga0209060_10000634_pt1 | contig 55577 bp, 46 predicted proteins | sample Coa_R1_8_FD_187155 | JGI IMG/M metagenome (GOLD analysis project Ga0209060, IMG submission 187155) | Surface soil microbial communities from Centralia Pennsylvania, which are recovering from an underground coalmine fire - Coalmine... | ecosystem: Environmental > Terrestrial > Soil >...
GGGAGCTAACAATAACGTTATGAGTACAGCTTTCCAGACGTTCGTGGCCGACATGGGGTGGGAAGCCTCCGCGGCAGAAAGTTTATCGCCGGAGAGCGCTTTTAGGGAAAAATTCTGAGGGGTATGAGCCCGGACACATTCATCCGGGGTTACGCGCGTATGCGCGCAGTGAAAAAGCGTGCCACAAAGCAGAAGCCGCGTTGACTGACACCGCTGGCACGGACGAAATGCGTCGGCCCCTACACTTTACGTCTCGTTCGACATGCGCCTTTGGTGATGTTTATTGGGGTCACGGCGGTTGGTACCGTCACTCGCAGGCACGGGTGCGTCATGTGCCAAACGAGGGGAGTCCATGGCAAAGGCAAAACTTAGAATTCTTTATGGCGAAGGAGATAGTGACGTTCTAGCGAAGCAGGCACCGGCATTTCAGAAGGCTGGGCATACCGTGCAGCAGGCGGAAGGCCGCAAGGCGGTGGATGAGGCGCTGAAGAAAGCGACGTTTGATCTGGTCGTGTTGGGATCGTCGATGACCCGCAATGATCGTCATCATTTGCCGTATATGGTGAAAAAGGTGAATGCCGATACCAAAGTGTTGGTGATGCATGCTGATGGCAGCCGGCATCCGTATGTGGACGCGTGTGTGGATACTGGTACGAGTATGGAGTCTCTATTGAGCAAGATCGAAGGGATGAGCCTGGCCGGAGTGGCCCCGAAGGCAGCAGCAGCCGGGGCTGGCCGATAGCTGGACTCCGGTGTCAGTTCAAGGGCGGCTTCGCGGCCGCCTTTTTGCTTGAGCCGAGCAGTGGGTTGTTCCGGATGAATCAAGATTTGCAATAGGTGGAAAGAAGGACCACCGCAGCCGACCCCGTCGGCTGAAACGGATGCGTTTACGGGTCTGGAGTGGAATAAAGCTGACGTATGTTGGAGTTCGAGCTAGATTCCAGCAAAAGTCAAAATCCCACCTCTCGCGGCCAAGCGCGTGAGAAATGGGGTGCCCAATTGGTAAACCAGTGGGACGTGGGTCAATTATTGAGCCCTGCGTCCGGGCGTTTTTTTTCGAAACCTTGGTTGAAGTGGTCAGAGTTAGGGGGCGCGGCCGCTCCACACTTCGCTCTCAGCACTCCTGCATTCGAACCTACGGTAATGTACGAGGCTGGGGACGGCCTGGGGCTCCCTTGTAGTCCTTCGGATAGACCACGAGTCGGCGATTAGCGCCTTCGCCCTCACTCTCTGTGCGGAGGTCGGATTCGTCTCGCAGCGCCAAGTGGACAATGCGCCGTTCTCGCGACGACATGGGGTTGAAGTGATACGGTGTGCCCGTTTTGCGAACTTTCTCGGCAGCGACGCTCGCGGCCGAACGCAGTTCCTGGATTCGCATTGAGCGGCGGTTCTGGCAGTCGAAACAGACCTTCTCGTGCTCCCCGGAAGGCAGGCGCAGTATTTCTAGAGCAAGCAGTTCGAGGGCACGCAACAGCTCCCCACCGCGATCAAGCAGCAAAGCTGAATCGGGTCCGGAGAAGTCGACGAGAATCTCCGGCTTCTCCCAGTCACGATTCTCCGGTAGCGGCGGATCGACGACGATGCGGTACTTAAGGCGGAGACCTCCATGCGTTACGACGGCCTGAAGGAATCCATTGATCTTATTGGCGGCGGCGACTTTATCGGGAATGGACACTGCGTTCAGCTCCTAGCTTCTAGCTTCTAGCTTCTAGCCAAACCCTCTCGGCGTTAACCACGATTGGATCTGGTACAGGCCACCAGCAAACTTTGTTGTTTAGCTAGTAGCTAGAAGCTAGCAGCTCACTTATCTTTCTTCCTCGCGCGTTTTGCCATCATCTCGCGCATTTCGCGTCCGAGGTGCGTTCGATTCATGACTGCCTGCTGCCCGATGCTGATCACGTTGACGACCGCATAGTACAAGTTCAGGCCGGCAGCGAGGCGGAAGAAGATGAAGCCCATCATGAGGGGCATCATGACGGTCAGCATTTTTTGCTGTGCCGGATCCATGCCCGCCTGCGGCGTCATGCGCTGTACGATCAGCATACTGACGATCATGATCACCGGCAGGATATACGGGAATGGCTCGGCAGCCGAAAGATCGTGAATCCAGAGCCAGTGCGCGTGGCGTAGATCGAGCGCCATGGCCAACATCCGGTAGTAGGCAAACAGGAACGGCATCTGGATCAGCATGGGCAAACATCCACCCGCCGGGTTGACGCCCTCTTTCTTGTAGAGCGCGCTGATCTCCTCGTTCATTGCCGCCTTGCGTGGATCGCGCAGGCTGTACTTCTTGTACTTTTCCTGGATCGACTTGATCTGGGGAGCGACACGCTGCATCTTCAGCATCGATTTCATTTGCATGATGCGCAGCGGGAGCAAGGCCAGGGTAATGATGATGGTCTGGATCACGATCGCCCATCCCCAGTTAGGGACCATGTGGTGATAGGTCCACCTCAGCCAGATGAATAGCGGTTTGGCGATGATGCCCCACCAGCCAAAATCGACGAGGCCGGTGAGATCGCTATCGGCTCCTGAAACTCCAGGCACGGAAATGTTCCGTAGAACTTCAAGTTCCTTCGGCCCGACAAAGACTCGCCCGGTAGTCGGACCGTGGATATTTCCGACGGCCGCTCCGAGCAGTTCAACATTGGTTTTCTCCGTGGAGTTCTTCTGCTGGGGATCGCGCGCGATGGCAAGAGAATGGCGAAAAGTCACCATCGACGCGGTGAATGGATCGTCCGGGACGAAAATAGCGGCGAAATATTGATCGCTCGGTCCAGCCCAATGGAAAGGACCCGGGATCGTTCCGCCTCCGCTGATTTTCTTGATCGGCAGACGTTCGATATTTCTGTTGAACTGATAGGTGATCCACGCCGTCGCATAAAACGCAGGAGTGCTCTGATCACCAAAGCCCGAAGGCCAGGCGGGAAGAGCCGCAACATAGTTGCCCTTGTAGACCACGCTAGTTTCAAGATTGGCAACGTAGGTATCGTCGAACGTGAACGTCTTACGGACCGTGAGATCCGGATCGGAATACTCGAATGTAATCCGGTTGCCGTCACGAGAGGCGATGTAAAGGGCGGAACTCAGCTTGGCGCGCAGATCCTCGTCGTACGTCCAGAGGGAAAGCGGATAACCAAACTGCGCGGCCGCAGCAGAATTGACCAGGTCGAGCGGGCCATTTTCAGTGTCATTATCGAATTTTTTCAGGATCCACGACTTCACCTGCGCGCCGCGGTTGGTGAAGGTGATGCGGTACAAATTGCTTTCGATGACGGACTCGGTTTCGCTGGTCGCTTGTTTTGCGACGCTTGCCGATTGAGCGCCAGGCTTATTCGCGGCGGCGGTCGCTGGAGATAGGGACGGAGCCGCGGTCGATGCGATTGCTTGCTGCTGTTGCTGCTGCGTTGGAGGTGGCGTGGGGAAATATTTCTTGAGCAGCGGCTGCGCCGCCATGATCAAGAGGAACGTCACCAGGAAAATCAGGAGCAGCCGGCCTTCACCGCCGGGTTGCTGTTGAGGATTTTGATATTCGGCCAAAGTGCTTGCTTTCCTCAGATTGCGTGGTGACAGTGGGTCTCAGCTACCGGTTTCTCGTGCGAGTGCGACGGGCGAACGACCGGGTCGTATCCGCCCTTCACGAAGGGATGACAACGAAGCAAACGCCAGAGAGTCATCCATCCGCCGCGGAAAACGCCGTACCGGTCCACGGCTTCCATGGCGTATTCCGAACAAGTCGGAACATAACGACAAGCAGGCAGGAACATTGGTGAAATCGCCCACTTGTAAGCGCGAAGAAGTTGCAACACAACGAGTTGAGCGAGTTTTTCCATATTACTCAAGGCTTCGCCTTTCGGAGCCCTCTTGCCCTAAACCTTCGCCAGCTTCTTCTCGATGACTACCAACGCCTGCCGGATCTCGTTCAAGACTGCATCCAAAGGCAGCGTCAAGAGTGTCTTCTTCGGATTTACGACTACGTCTACGTCAGCGGTTGGCCAAGGGCGCGAGAGACGAACGGCCTCGCGCAGTTTCCGCTTCATCCGATTTCGCTGAACTGCACCACCGAGTACCCGGCCTACGGTAAAACCGATCCGGAGGCCCGAGGGCTTGGCCGCCTGCGCCGCGATGATCTGAGGCTGCCGCGGCAGGTAAAACACAGTCATCGACGCTGAGAAGTACCGCCGACCTTGCTTGTAAACCCGCTCGAAATCCGCGTGCCGCAATAAACGCGCCTGATGCGGGAAGGCAAATCGGACGGTCCGCTCGGCATCCCTATTGGATTCATCAGGCACACTGGCGGTCACAGTGCCTCGAGTTCTGTGCATGACTCACGGGCTGGCGGAGAATACCCGACAGACATGGGGACGATCCGCCTATTCGCGGAAACCTGGCTTCACTGAGACCCGCTTGCGCCCCTTAGCGCGACGGCGGGAAAGAACTTTCTGGCCGCCCTGGGTCTTCATGCGCGTGCGGAATCCATGCTTCTTGGACCGCTTGCGCCGGTTGGGTTGGAATGTACGTTTCGGCATGAAAAGTAGCTGCTCCTGATAACTTCAATGGTCTTAGGGCAAACCGTAAGTATAAATCAGCAGCGCCATTAGCGCCAAACGACGGCGGGAGACCTTGGGCCTCCCTGGGACTCAGCCGCACTTAGCGCTTGAGATGTCGCTGCTATTTAATCGTCGAGCTCCCGAGAAAAGTCCGCAAAAGTGTTTCAGAAACAGAACAAACCATCCGAGTTGTATATTCCGGCTTGCAGCGTGTCATAGAATGTCAACAGTCGTCGACATTCCTTTGTCCCAGGGCATTCCAGAGTCGGACAAGCCTGCCGGAGCCGAGCGTTCCGGCAATCCCGCCTATGCCGCCGAACCTTCCCCCGCCCCGAGATGGGAGATACCAGTAGCGGGCGATCGCGATACCGAGGTCAACCGGGAACTCCGCCGCCTCAATCGAGCGCTGCGGGCCCTGAGCGCCTGCAATAAGGCCTTGGCGCAGGCAGGAAGCGAACAGGTGCTGTTGCGCGAGATCTGCGACATCATTGTTCGCGTCGGGGCATATCGTTTTTCATGGATCGGCTACGCCCAGCCGGATCCCGAACGAGTCATACGTCCGATAGCGCATGCCGGCCACGAGGAAGGATATCTCGCGAATGTTGAAATCAGGTGGTCGGACACTGCTGCCGGGCGTGGTCCCTCCGGCACTGCGATCCGCGAAAAGCGGATCTGCGTCGTCACCGACATCTCCACCGATGCCTTGTTCGCCCCGTGGCGCGACGCCGCCCTGGCTCGTGGCTACGCAGCGGCGATTGCTTTGCCATTACGGGTCGCAGGTGGCGTGTTTGGCGTGTTAATGATCTATTCCGACCAGGCCGGTTCCTTCGATCGCTCGGAGGTGGAGTTGCTGAGCGAAATGGCGAACAACCTCGCTTTTGGAATCACGGCGCTCCGTGCGCAAGAAGAACACTTGCGGGCGACTGCGGCGCTGGAGGAAGCCGAAGCGAAATATCGGCAGCTCGTGGAAGAAGTCCCTGCGATTTCCTATGTCGCCGAGACCGGAGCGCTGGGACCGTTTCTCTATATGAGCCCACAGGTCGAAACGATCCTCGGGTTCCGACCGGAAGAATGCACGGCAGATCCACATTTCTGGTGGAACCATCTGCATTCAGATGATCGGGCGCAGGCTCTGCAAGAAGACACGTGGGAGGAGGGGCGACTCTTCCAGGTGGAATACCGGATGCGGCGAGATGACGGCCGGTTGGTTTGGCTTCGAGACGAGGCGATCGTCGTGCGCGATCCTAACACCGGAAAGCGCCTGACTCGCGGTGTGCTGATTGACATCACTGACCTGAAGCGGGCCGAGGAGGCTCTTCGCGAAAGCAAAGAACGGTATCGCGCCTTCGTGACGCAAAGCTCGGAAGGCATCTACCGCATGGAATACGATCCGCCGGTTCCCTGCCATCTTCCTGTCGAAGAGCAAATCAGGCTTGGTCATAATGCTGGCCACATGGCGGAATGTAATGACGCCATGGCGAAAATGTACGGGCGAGATTCAGCCACAGAATTGATTGGCAAGAAACTTACTGAGTTCCTGGTTCTTCGTGATCCGGTGACGCTGCGGTTTATGGAAAACTTCATTCGCAACAGCTATCGCATCAGCGATCAGGAATCCATCGAACTCGATGCCCACGGTCAAAAGCGTATCTTCCGCAACACCATGGTAGGCACGATTGTAAATGGATGCTGGGTCCATACCTGGGGCATCACGCGCGATGTGACTGAGAGACTACACCTGGAGGAACAACTCAGGAACGCACAGCAACTGGAGGCTATCGGCAGGCTCGCGGGCGGCATCGCTCACGACTTCAATAATATTTTGAGCATCATCATGGGCCACGGAGAACTGCTGCTCGCGATGGGAGCCGTTGATGAGCGCACTCGGAGCGGACTCGAACAGATGCGCCGCGCAGCCGATCGTGCCGTATCCCTCACTCAGCAATTACTCGCCTTCAGCCGCAAGCAGGTGTTGCAGCCGAAGGTTCTCGACCTGAATGATACGGTTGCCAGCGTGCAGAAGATGCTGGCGCGGGTGATCGGCGAAGACATTGAGTTGATTGCGAATCCGAGCTCCGACCTGATGATGGTGCGCGCCGATCCGGGGCAGCTCGAACAGGTGGTGATGAACCTTATCGTCAACGCCCGCGATGCGATGCCACACGGCGGCAAGATCGCCATGGAGACGTCGAACATTGAGATCCAGGATGAAGATCGCGATCTCGACCTTCAACCCGGACGTTACGTCATGCTGAAAGTTACTGACACAGGCCACGGCATGGATTCAGCGACTCTGTCGCACGTATTCGAGCCTTTCTTCACGACCAAGCCGATGGGCAAAGGCACGGGACTTGGTCTGGCAATGGTCTATGGGATTGTGAAGCAGAGCGGAGGCAGCGTCCGGGCGGAAAGTGAAGCGGGGCGCGGTACGATGTTTCGAGTTTATCTGCCGGCTGTAGAGGGCACGGCACACAAGCCGCAGCCAACCGCCGAAGATGTCAAAGGAGGATGGGAAACGATCCTCGTTGCAGAGGACGAGCCCGATCTCCGGGAGTTGACGCGCATTTTCCTGCAAGGCTACGGCTACAAGGTTCTGGAAGCGGCGAGTGCAGAACTGGCGCTGGAGAAAGCCGAGAAATCGCCCGAACCCATTCATCTATTGCTGACCGATGTGATTATGCCCGGGATGAGCGGGCGCCAACTCGCCGAAAGAATTCAGTGTAAGCGTCCTCAGACCAAGATTGTCTATATGACCGGCTACACCGATGACATGGTCGTGCAGCACAAAGTGCTCGAGCCCGGCGTTCAATTGCTGCAGAAGCCGTTTACGAAAGTCGAGCTCGGACGAAAGGTGCGAGCTACGTTGGATGGCAGGGGATAAGGAGCAGTGGTCAGTTTACCAGTGATCGATGCAAGGGCCGCACGGGGAGAGCAGGATTCGAGTCGGCATCGGCAATCCCTCGGAAATCCTAATTTCCTAACGTGACTACTGACTACTGGCCACTGACCAATAGTCCCTGATCACTTCCGGTAAAATTTCTGCTGCAATCTTTTACATCAAGGAATAGGACTCATATGAAGCAGGTGCAGGAAGGTGCTGGAGTAAAAAAGATATGGGTAACGTTAACCGGTCTGCCGCTGACCGTGATACTGGACTGGCCTTTTCATCAGTCAACGTCAGGCGCGGATTTTTGGGTGCTCCACGGAGACATCCGCCTGGAAGGCTCAGAAGGACTGCACGCGCCCGTGGCTGTGAATCTGTCGCAAACCGTGCGGGAAGTCATGCCGTCGCTGGAGCCGAAGGATGCCGAGGCTCCGGTAGTCAATGCATTGCGCAAGGAAGTGGACCGGCGGCAGATTGAGTTTTTGAAGTCAGGAAAGTTGTTGCCCGTGCCGTTCTCCAGCCGACACTACGACTTTAAGCGGCAGCAGTGGATCTTTGGCAAAGCTACCGACGAAGCCATGGCGGAATTCATTGAGCGCAAGGTTTTCTGGGAGACCAGGCTGGGAAATCCGCGAGTTTGGATCGCGGACCCGGCGGAGGCGCAATATGTACAGACTACCCCTGCCCACGTGCTCGAGATCGCGGCACGGTTGGTTGCGGCGCAAGGATTGATTCGCATCGAGGGTGAGTGGGCCGAGGCGACTCAGGGCCTCATGAATCAGGCGACGCGTTTTGAAAGCGAGCGCCGGGCCGCTGTGGAAGAGTTGGAGAAGAAGCACGCGTTCGAGAGAGGGTAGCTAGTCTCTAGTCGCGAGCTGCGAGTCCCGAGTTCCGCCGTTCTGCGGCGATCTGGGGCCACATATTTCTGACATCAAGAGACTTCTTTATCGGTCTCGGCTTTCCTCTGCTCGAACAGTCCCCAGCAGAACCTTGGTGCGATCGCGTAGTTCACCTGGATGAGCACAATGGCCGCAATGGCGTAGTACGTGTTCAAGAAACACAACGCCGCGCCGCAGGCGTACAGAGTTTGGGCGATCACGATGCGGCGCACAACGGCTGGATGAATTTCACCCGGTAGATCATCGGCGAGCAGGGTTGTGCGGGTCGCATAACGCCAACTCCACAGCAGAGTCACTCCAAGCAGCAAAATATTGAACCAGTAAACCAGCAATGCCATCCGATAATGGATGAACTCCGCGAGCAGCGAGGTCGAGAAGGGAACGAGACAAACCGCGCATAGAAATGCAATATGAATCCAGGCAAGATTGCGGTCGGAGCGTGCGAAGTGATTGAGCTGGGTTTGCTGGCCGACCCAGAAGATGCCGAGCGTCATCATGCTCATGAGAAAAATCAGTAGCCGCGGAGCAAGCGCCAGGAGAACATGGCCGAGGTCATGTTCAGAGTGGACGGCATCCGAAGCAGGCACGCGCAGGTCCAATACCAGCAGCGTCATGGCGACTGCGAAAATTCCGTCACTTAACGCAGCCAGGCGTTCTACATTCTGTCCGGCAACGCGGTTGTAAAGCGATGGCATCGAAAGAGTCTAGCGGCTCTTCTGGCCGGGGGCAAAAACAGGGCTAAGTCGGTATCGACGGAAAGTGGGTAGTTTTGGGGAAGCGTCGGGGCTTCGAAGTGTGGATGCTTGTGTTTATCTGCCTGCTTGCTGCGATCAGCGTCAGTTCGCACGCACAGCAGCCGTCCAATCTGCCTTCTGCTCCTGAGCCGGAAAGTTCTCCTTCGAACCAGTCTTCGTCTTCACGAAAGAAGCAAAGTGTCAACCCAGAGCGACTTGCTGTCCAAGCCGTCGGGGAGACCAGGAAGGCCGGAGAACTGGCCCTAGTGAAGGCGCGTGACTGGGAGAGTGGCTGGCTGACCGGAGTATTCGTTGAGACAGGCCAGACCATGACTCCGTTGACCGGCCCGCAGCGACGTGAACTCTATTTGTCGCAAACACTCATAACTCCCGGTGCCTACATGAAGAGGATGTTCGGCGCAGGGATCGATCAGGCGCGTGGCGTGCCCTATCAGTGGGACGATGGATGGGGCGGATATATGGAGCGGTTCGCTTCGCATGAAGGGCAGTTCATCACAGCGAACAGCTTGGCAGCGCTGGGAAATGCGGCACTCAAGTACGAGCCGCGGTACGACCGTTGCCAGTGTTCCGGATTTTGGCCGCGGACGAAGCACGCGATCATGCGCAACTTCGTAACGTTCAACGAGACAGAGACGGAGCAGCGTCCTCAAATCGCGCTCTACGCGGGAGCATTCGGAGGAGGCTTAATCTCGACAGCATGGAAGCCCAGTCCGAAGAATGCCTGGGCTGAAGCGGGCAAGGGCGTAGCGGGCCAGGCTGCCTACGGTACATTGCTGAACTTCTTTATCGAATTCGCTGGAGAGATTAACCGCAAGATCGGCTCAAAGAGGCCGGCACCCACCTACTAGAGAAGTCTCGCGACATGCTGTAATCCATTAAGCTCAAGTCATTGGGTTTAAAGCCGCACCGTTTCCCAGTGCAGAATTACGCTGTCATAGGCTTGCGCAAAAATCCGGTGATCACCGTTGCGAGCGTGAGCAGCGACATCAGCGAAATGATTCCCAGCGAAATTACGCAATAGACGCACCAGACACCGAGGACATCTCTCTCGATGTGTGCAAGATAAAGAGAAAACGCAAGGCTTCCCAAGACAAGCACAAGCAGCAGGCGGTAGCCGCGACGGAAAGCTACAGTGGCTATCAGGATATATCCGAGAATTCCTGCGGTGGCAACGGGCATAGCGCTGAGCATTGGAATCTGCGCATGAACTCCAATTTGATCAAATACGCCACCAAGTACAGCGAACGGGCTGTGATTGACCACACCGCAGTCCCAGTGTTCGTTGATGCTGCACGGCGAGTCACCGTATTCGCGGTAATGCTCGCGTAGAGCTAAAGAAGAGACAACGATCCCGAGCACGGCAAGAACGATTAACGTATATCTCATGATTCCTCTGCGCGGAACCCACGAACTTTTGCGCTAAGCCTTGGGACTGCCCGCGTCCGTCGCGTCTTTTATTAAATCAGAAACCTGCCAGTCGCCGCCGTGATACCACCTCACAATTTTGCCATCGGGCCCGATCACGACGGTACTGAGATTGTGCGTGATCGTCCCCCCGTCGGGTTTGACAGTGAGCGCGAAGAAGTCGGCGATTTTTGGAAGTTCGTCTGCTTTGGGCGCAGCGAATTGCCACCGCCGGAACAGGGACGCGTCATGAGTCTGCGCCATTGAGAATCCATAATCGCGCAGCACTTTCGGCGTGTCATATTGCGGATCGAAGCTCACGCTCAACAGTTGTGTCTTGGCGAGTGAAGGATTCGAATCAAGCTGTTTATAGATCTCGGCGAAATTGTGACTCATCCGCGGACAGAAATCCGGAAACGGACAACGCGTGTAGATAAAAGTGACAAGCAGGACCTTGCCGCGATACTGGCTGAGAGATACTCGCTTGCCGTCCTGGTTGGTGAAAATAAAGTCCGGAACGTCTTCGCCCGGCGTTGGCATATGCATGGCGTTCGGACCGGCGGCTGGAGGCTGCGGTGCGTGACCGGTGACCTTCACATTTTCCAGCCAGTAGTCGGGAACCACCGTCTCGTCGCGTGGATCGTGCTGCACGACCATCAAGTCAGCCGAGATAGAGTCCCCCGGATTCAACTGTCCCAGCACGGAATCTGGCTTGACCCGGTATGCCATTACCATCGCTTCCATGTAGCCCTGAATCATGTCGCCATCGATGTTGGCGGTCCTGGACCCCATATCGACCGAAACGATCCGGCCCGTAAACGCGTATTTCGTAATCGGCTGAGGTTTCGAACGATGGCACGAAGAAATCAGCAGAACTGAGGCGAAGAGAAAAAAGATGATGCCGATACGTTTGGAATAACTTGTTCGAATGTTCACGATGTTCTCAATTTAACTCTTCTTCTAGGACCTTTGCTACGACTGGCGTATTGTTTGCGGCGCTTCTTTATGCCATCCTACGCGGTATTTCCGACGGAGAGGAATGCGATGGCATGTAACCCTGAAGTCTTGAAGCACGTTCCCCTGTTCGCCCTGCTTGATGAAGAAGAAACAGCGGTGCTCGCCAGTCAAGTCCGGCTGAAGACTTTTTCGCCGCGGCAGCGAATTTACAAGATAGGCGACTCCAGCGGACAAGCGTACGTGGTCGTTTCCGGCCGGGTGCGTGTGTCGACCGTCGACCAGGATCAGCAGGAAGTCGTGATCGACGAGCCTTCGCATGGCGAATTCTTTGGATTTGCCTCGATGCTCGAACAAACGCCGCATCAGACCGAGGCGCAAGCCGTCGACGAAGCCGTGTGTCTCGAGGTGAACCGGAATGACATTGCCGTGCTCCTGCAGCGCAAGCCGCTAGCCGGGATGGATATGCTGCGAGTTCTCGGCCGCCAGTTTCACGCCTCGCAACAGCTGGTGCGGCTCAGAGCCAACCGGCACCCCAATGACATAATCGAGAAAGACGCGACCTTTGGCGAACGTATCGCCGATACCGTCGCTGGCTTTGGCGGATCGTGGACCTTTATCATCACCTTCAGCATCGCACTCGCGATATACATGACGATCGACGCCATGCTCGGGAAAAGAGCCTGGGATCCGTATCCATACATCCTGCTGAATTTGTTTCTTTCAATGCTGGCGGCGATTCAGGCGCCGGTCATCATGATGAGCCAGAATCGGCAAGACACCAAAGACCGGCTGCGCGGTGAACTGGACTATGACGTGAACCGCCGTGCCGAAGTAGAAATCCAGGGACTCGCCCGCAAGCTGAATTTGCTTGGCGAGAAGATGGGTGATGTGGAAGACATGCTAAGAGAGACCTTGACGCGGAGTTGATCACGGCGAAGTCTCGAATGGAACGCCGCTTTGCCCCACGCCGCGGGCGGAGCACCCGCGCCACATAATGTGCTACTCCACACGCAGGGCCTTCATCGGTTCGATGCCGGCGGCGCGCCGTGCCGGAATGAATCCGGCTAGGGCGGCAAAAACCGACAGGACCACTACCGCTATCGCTAGCGTGATGGGATCGTAAATCCTTACGCCATAAAGTTGCGTTCGCATCAAGAGTCCTCCGACGAGGGCGACAGGGATGCCCATTACCAGGCCGACGCCTACCAACAGGAGCGCGCGGCTCATGACCAGCGAAACTACGTTGCCGCGGTTTGCTCCGAGGGCCATGCGGACGCCGATTTCGTTGGTGCGGCGCGCGACTGAGTACGCGGTGATGCCGTAGAGACCGACGGATGCAAGAGTCAAAGCGAGCAGGCCGAATAGCCCGGTGAGGTGCGAGATAAGACGCTCTTCGTTGAAGTTGTTTGCGACCTGATAATCCAGCGATCGGAAACTCACCATGGTGAGATCGGAACTGATACTGCCGAGAGTGCGGCGCGCCGCCGATTCCAGCGATGCCGCATCGCCGGCGTATTGCACCGTGATGGAGTTGGGGTAGAGAGACCGGCTTTCGGCCATGAAAAAATTGGGCCCGGTTACAGCGCGATTGAACTGCGTCATCGGACGGAAATACATCGGACGAACGTCATCGCGGGGCTGGCTGTACTTGGCGTCGGCGACGATACCTACGATTTCAAAGTTGCTCGCGTACTTCTGATCGAACACACCGAAGTGATGCCCGATGGGATCCTCCTTGGGAAAGAATTTCTTCACGAAGGCTTGATTGACCACGGCCACCATCTGGGATGTCGCTGTGTCCTGATCGGTGAATCCGCGCCCACGGATCACCGACTGGCCGATCGTTTGGAAGAATTGCGGGCCTACGCGATCCCACGAAGAGTTGTGGTTCTCCTCGGGGCCGGGCGCAGGGCGTCCTTCGATAAAAACGGATTCGCCCCAGTTGTTTCCTTCGAGCGTGCTGTAGAGAGCCAGGCCCGCGCTCCTGACGCCGGGTAGGGCTCTGAATTCGTCTTCGATCCGCTGATTGAGAGCACCGATTGTGTCGAGGTTGTATCCGGCGCCCATGGGATCGATATGGATGACGTAGCGGTTCGTTGTGACGATACCGAAGTTCTGATGTTCGAGATTGCGAAGCGTCTGTGTCATCAGTCCAGCGCCGACGAGCAGGACGAGAGAGAGCGCGGCCTGGAGCACGATGAGAGTTTTCTGCGGAAGCAGCGAACGATCTCCGACGGAGCGATTCATCCCGCGCAGAGCCTCAGCGGGATCGGCATGCGAAGAGATCCATGCAGGGACGATGCCAAAGATGACTCCGGTGAGTAGCGAGAGCAGGAACGCGAACCCGAGGATAACCGGCGATGGGCTCGCGTGGATGGGCATCTGCGTCGCGTCCGGGAAAGCAAGGTTCAAGATCGTGCGTGCGCCGAGATAAGCGATGCCGATGCCGATGATGCCTCCGGCCACGGCAAGGAGAAGGCTTTCGGTCAGCAACTGACCGATCAACACCGAACGGGCGGCGCCGAGTGCGGTGCGGATTGAGGTCTCGGTGCGGCGGGCAGTTCCCCGAGCGAGCAGAAGGTTCGCGATATTCGCGCAGGCAACGAGCAGGACCAGGGCGGAAATCCAGGTGAGCAGATGGAGACCGTCACCGGTTTGCTGCTGAAGATTCTGCACCCCGCCGCCTCCCGGAGTAAGGATTACATGTTGCTTGGGAATCTCCTTCTCATTTCCATTGATGGTGTACGCAGGTTGCGTGGCTAACCACTGGCGTAGAACTGCCGAGATTTTGGCTTCGAGTGCTTTGGGAGCGACGCCCGGTTTCACCCGGCCCAGAGCATAGAGCCAGTTCGAGTCAGGCACTTTCAGAATCGTGGTTGCACCCTCGAGCACGGGCTCAGCGTTCAGCGGGATCCAGAAGGCGGGAGGAGTATCGTTGACGCGATCACCGAAGAATCCGGGCGGAGCGATGCCAACGATCGTCACGGGATGGCTTTGGATAAAGAACGTAGAGCCGACTACGTTACGGTCGCCGGCATGAGATGCTTGCCAGGCCGCATAACTGAGAACCGCAACTGGTGCGGCCCCGGGGACGTCGTCGGATGCCTGAAACATGCGTCCGGCATAGGCGCCAACCCCGAAGGTGGAGAAGTAATTGCCAGAGACGTATTCGGTGCGCTCAGCCTTGGCCATCGCGTTGCCGACACGGACATTCATCAGATTCTGGCCGGACTGGAAGGCGGCGAGCTGTTCGAACTCGGGAGTGGTGTCCTGAAAATGGCGGTAGAGGTCGTAGGAGAAGAGATCGAAGTCGCCGTTGTCATTGATAAAGCCGCCATTGATGCAGCAGTCGTCGAGATCGCCGATGCGGTAGAGGCTGGCGGGATTGGCAACCGGCAGCGACTTGAGAAGAATCGCGTGGACGAGCGTGAAGATCGCCGTATTCGCACCGATGCCCAGGGAAATGGTAAGAATGATGGTGATCGCGATTCCGGGTGACTTCTGGAACTGGCGAAGGGCGAACTTGATGTTGCTCATGGCTGAAAGTATGGACGGGCCACGAGCGGTTCGGGAAGCCTGGGGAAGTGTTTTTCGTCCAAACAAAAAGCTCTCGCTTGCGCGAGAGCTTTTTCCAGGGGAGGGACTTTTGGGCGAGGCGCCCGTTGGTCCCGAAACACAGGGGCTAAAGCCCTGATTTCTTTCTTGTCGTGACGCGGCCCTTAAAGGGCCGCTCTTCCACGATTTGAGCCCCAAAGGGGCTCCTCACTTACTTCGGTTGCTGTTGCTGGTCGTTACCCATCGCTGGAGCCGAGTTCGAGGAAAGCTGCTCGAGGTCATTCTTCAGCAGGCTGATTTCGACGCGGCCACCGTTGATGCGCTTGGTCTTAGAAGCATCGTCCGAGGCGACGGGGGCGTTGCCCATGCCGACGAGGTAGATGCGGTAGACCGGGATGTCATGGGTGAGCACGAGGTAGCGCACCACAGACTCCGCCATCTTCTGGGAGGTCTGAATGGCTGTCTGGCCCTTACCCGACGAGAATCCCTGCACTTCGAAAATGTATCCGCGCTGACCCTTCACGCTGGTCGCCATCTGATCGAGAGCGTCTTTTGCGTTCTTGCTCAAAACGGTCTGGCCGGGGCGGAAGCGGATTTCAGTCTGGTTCGAAGCCTTGTATTGGTCGATGTTGCTGACCACGGTCTCGACATTCTGCACGCGGGTGGTGACCTGCTGCGCAGACTGCTGCGCTGCGGTTGCCTTGTTGCCGGCGTCGATGGCGTGCTGGTCGGCTTCGTTTGCCTTGTCAGAGGCGAGCTTGATGCCAGCTTGCGCACGCGAGTCGACGTCTTTGATCTGCTTGCTGTTGCCCGCGGTCAGTTCGTCCAGTTCGTTGACCCGGTCACGGATCGGTTCGGTCTGGCGCTGTACATATTTCTTGCGAGCAAAGGGATTCATGCGTCCCCAGAAACCTTCGCGAGAGGGTTGCGTCAGAGGCGCTTTGCCAGTGGCGTTGCCAGCGCTCGAATCAGTCGAAGTGGACTGACTCTGCTGCATCGCGGCAGGTTGGCTCTGATCCTGGGAAGACGAGGTGGACTGCGCAAGGGCCGGCATCGCAAGCACAGCAGCCAATGGCAGGGCGATAACGAGTCGGTAATTCATATAAGACTTCCTCCAAGTTTGGGGCGGGCTTTGAGAATCTAGCGCTCCCGCTACCCCGGCACGCCGAAGCGTGCGTGAAAATTCAAATTGCGTCCCTTGAAACAATGTAAGAAGGCCAGCAGATTCGCTGAGCCGGCCCGCGCTGACGCTACGCATGGCCTAGTGACTTCTGGGCACCACAGTGGCTCCGTACCCGTACTCTGGTATTACACATCGGATGCCAAATCCGTGCCCAAGGTTGAAGTGCTAAATGGTTGATATCTATAGATATTTTAGTCCCCTGGATTGGCGATTGGTAGGGCGCCTGTCAAACAGAGGGTAATTTTGGGAAAGCTGATATAAAAAGTGCGTGGAAACGGCGAGTAGCTGATTTAATGAGGGTTTTTGGCGGTCGTGGGTTATCGCACCATTTTCGGAGGGGCTTTTGGGGATATTCCAGAGGATTTTGGGGGAAAGGTCTGATGTATTGCGGTTAATTGCGGTTTTTATCCTGGTTGTTTGTGGGTCTCTGTTCGCAGAGGACTCTAAATTACCTTCCGCCAGAATTCCTGCAGATCGCATGCAGCAGTATTCCGATCTGGCCGTCACATGGATGCAGCAGTACCTGCAGGTCGACACCACCAATCCTCCTGGAAATGAGATGAGGGCCGTCGCCTTCTACAAGAAGATTCTGGATCAGGAGGGCATCGAGGACCGGACGTTTGAGATTGCGCCCGGGCGGGGGGATTTGTGGGCGCGGCTACCGCATACGACCGCAGAATCAAAGCGCCCACTCGTGCTGCTGAATCACATGGATGTGGTGACGAGCGATGCCTCGCATTGGCGAGTCCCTCCGTTCAGCGGCGAGATTCGCGATGGATACATATGGGGGCGCGGTGCGCAGGATATGAAAGATGAAGGCCTGGCGCAACTCGTCGTCATGGTGATGCTGAAACGCGAGAAAGTTGCGCTCGACCGCGATGTGATTTTTCTTGCCGTCGCCGACGAAGAGGCCAATGGCTCGGGAACGGATTGGTTCATCAAGAACCAGCGCGAGCTGCTGGGGAACGCAGAGTTTCTGATCAATGAAGGCGGCGAGAATCTGCTGGAAGATGGAAAGGTCAAATACATCGGTGTCGATGTTGGTGAGAAGACTTCATACTGGCTGCATGTTGTAGCCCATGGAAGACCGGGGCATGGGTCAAGGCCGAACCCGGATTCAGCGCCTGATCGGCTGGTGCGCGCTCTCGACAAGATCATCGCCTATCGCACTCCGCTGCGAGTGCTGCCGGTCGTGGAGGAATTCCTGCGTGACATGGCGCCCTATGAGCCGCCGGATCGCGCTGCATACTATCGCAACATCCGCAAAGCCATCGAAGACAAGAAATTTCAGGAGCAGCTGGAGCGAGATGAGTCGCTGAACTTCCTGTTGCGCGACACGATCTCTCTGACCATGCTTGGGGGCTCCGGCCAGACGAACGTGATTCCGCCGGAAGCGTGGGCAAATATCGATCTACGCATCCTCCCGGGAGGAGATCCGAAGGCTGTCGCGGAAGATCTAAGGAAACTGGTCAACGATCCGAATGTAACGATTGAGCCGCTGGAGCCGGAGTTTCGGATCGCAAACTATTCGGGAACCGACAACGTGCTTTGGAGTGCGATTAGAGATGTATCCGCAAAATACTTTCCCAAGACGCCCGTCGTTCCGCACATTACGAGCGGATACACGGAGAACCAGCGCTACCGCCCCCTGGGGATCGTCGCATACGGTTTCAGTCCGTATACCGCGACTGAGGAAGAAGGGAATACGGAGCACGGAAATGACGAACGCATCCGGGTCGACGAAGTGCGCCGCGGGCCGAAGGTTTTGTTCGACGTCGTGGCGACAGTAGCCGGCAGCTAAAAGCTTCGGCGCAGAACTAGGGATGAGCGAGCGGATGCCCGCTGCGTAAGGCCGTCAGTGCTTGCAAGACGCCGTCAATCACGCGGTCCGGCTGGTACAGATGGATCTCGTGGCCGCTGCCCGTGGCAGTGATATGCAGCGTGTTTGAACTCAGGAAGTCGAGACGGGGTCCAGCCTCGTCTCGCGAATGGCGGGCGGCATCGGTGGCGAGCGGATTGCTCGAGACGACCACTACCGGAAGTGTTCCAAGTGGTGGTTTCTTGCCAGGCCCCGTCTCTTCAAACTCTTTCAGGAATTCTTTACGCCACGACAGAAGTGAGTCAGGCGTGGCTTTCGCCGGATCGGACTTCTCCCAAAGGCGGACATCGAGCCATAGGCGGACCTTCTGCAAGTCTGGCGGAAGGCGATCGTACGGGTCGTCCTCCCGGGTTGGCATCGGGTTCCTCATTGACGGAGAGAGCGGAAAACCCGATCGTAAGTCAGTTTCCGTCAGTTCCCAGAGTAGTCCGCCCTTGTTTTTCCCCTTAAACCCGACGCGATTGGCGCTGTTGGAGAAAACCAGGCCGCCGACATCTTCCGGAAAAGCTCGTTGATAGGCCTGAATGTAGATTCCTCCAATGGAGGCTCCAACTAGAATGAACGGCCCTTTTTCGCCGGAGGCACGCAACAACGCGTGAAGATCGTTGATTGTCTCTTCTACGGTTTCCTCGGCACTGCCGGGATCGCTCCATCCAAGGCCTGCCCGATCGTAGGAGCAGACCTGGGTCTTTTCGGCGACTTTCGGTTGCACAAGTGCCCAATCGATAGAGAACGCTCCACCGCCAGCGATCAAAATCACGGTCGGCGATCCTTCTCCTGTGCAGTAGAGGTGTAGTTTCCGAACACCGATGTCGATCATTTGGCCCGGCGGAGGGTATGACTGAGACTGCGCCATCGCATGCAGGCACACGGCGGTGAACGCAATGTTCAGGACGAGGGCGGTTAGAGAGGATCGCATGCGCGGTGACCTCCATTGACGCACGATACGGGACCCCGCGCAAGAGAGTTCAGCCTATTCTGATTTCGGACGGCAATTGCCTAGTGAGTGATTCCGCGTCGACGAACTGCGCCGCGGTTTGTGCAAGAGTTACAAAGTCTTGCACACTCGGCAGAGAATTTCGCGGAACGCCTTGCTGGTCGCGGCTTTCCGCTTGACATTGCTCCGGATGCCCGTAGCATCACTCAAGGCCGAGCGATTGTCCGTCATGGTTTAAAGACATGGTTTGCAGCGCGCGGCGTAGTCCCTAACACAATCCCAGGAGAATTCTAGTGAAGAGAGTGAGCTGTATTCTGGCGCTCGTTGCGCTGGTTTTCATAACTAGTGCTTTGACTCAGACAACCGCGAACTATTATGTCATCACCAATGACGATAACCCGTCAGGAAACTCAGCTTCCATCTTTTCAATCGGGAGCGGAGGTGCCCTTAACTTCGTGACAACCATTCCAACTGGGGGCTACGGCCGGGGTGGCGGATATGCTGCCGCTGGCCGAGTCGGCGTTCTCCGCAGCAAGGGCCAGAACTGCGCTTACATTACCGACGCGCTGGGGCCGAAGAATGCCCGCCCCGGCGATGTCGCGTCGATCGACATGAGCGCTCTGAAACTGGTGGGCACCTATCCGGGTACTGCCCTCGACAGCGGCCTTCTTTGGGGAATAGGCCTGGCGGAAAACCCCGCAGCCACATTCCTTTTCGCCGCGTATTCTACGTCGGGGACCATCGCTACCTACCAGCAAGGGCCGGATTGCACACTTACACTCAAGAGCGAAATCATCAGCATCGGCGCCAACGTCGGTTCGGTGGATGGCATGAAGGTAACACCGAATGGGAAATACCTGATCGTTGCCTATGGTGATGCATCGATTGGCTCTTATGCGATCAACGCCACAACGGGTGCACTGACTCTGGTCGGCAGGTACCTGGTTACGGACAACGGACTGGCAACCGGCGTCGATATTACCTCGGACGGCAAGTGGGCGCTGTTCGGCGCTGTGTCGTTCGGAACCGGGGGAGAGGTCGAAGTTGCCGCCATTCATGCTGACGGCTCGTTGGGCGCCACTGTCGGCTATATCCCCATAGGCAGAGGCAGTAACAGCAACAATGCGTGGCTGAGCCCGGACGAGACTTATATCTACATTAGCGACAATTCCTCAGGACAGATTACCGCCGTGCCATTCAATGCGGGAACGGGCGTGATCAACACATCCGCCGCCTGCACCTCTGCGGTGCTCAAGAACTTCAATTCCACCTGGCAAATGTTGGGCAATGTGATCACCACGAGGCAGGCTGGACTCGGCTCCCCGCTGTACGCGGCCGAGTGGAGTTACACGAACCCCGGCGGCATTGCGATCGTGAACATGACCGTGAAAGGGGCCGCTTGTGCCCTGACGGAAGCCGCCTTCTCACCGGTGGCGGATCCGGCCAGTGATAACCTCATGACAGTCGGAGTAGATCCACCGCGCAAGTTCTAGCCCATTTTTCGCTTTTGATGTAATCCCGCTTTTGTCATCCTGATGGCCTCGCGTTTTGCAGACCGGAGGACCTATGCAATCCCCGGCCGCATGAGCACTGCAGGCAGAGTTGTATAGGTCCTCCGGCACCAAAAAACGGCGCCATCAGGATGACAAAGCGGAATCGTATATAGCAATTCCTAAATCGATCTAGTTCAAGCGAAAGGCACGTTTATCAAAGGGCATTGTTCACGCTATGCCCCCTTTCAATCGACCCCTTCTGTTGTGAGACAACAGTCAAGCTCGTCCTGCGGCGTCGCTTTCACTTCTATCCCGATGAGGAGTTAGCAAGGTTATTCTTTACTCCTTCGCACAGGTGAAGGTGCCAATCCAGTTGGGCTCCCAGGTTTTGCCACCGTCTGTCGAGAAGGCCTGCTCCGTGCGGAATGAGGTAGGCGTTACATCGGAAAAGTTGAAACGGACGAAGATCGATCTGTCGTTGAAATCTTCCTGGTCGAAGAATTCGCCACGAGCGTTGTCAAACTGGCCAATGGTGGGAACCTGCAAGATGGCGTTTTTGCTGTTAGCCCAATAGAGGCGCCACTGATGCGATTGCGGATTGTAGAGGCGAAGCGAGATGCCGTCGATGTGGCCGCCGGGCCCGTCAACCGAGAGTTCTCCAAAATTCGCACGGCCGTTCCACCACTTGCTGACGACGGAAGTGCCGTCATAATCGACCCATGAGTTGGAACCGCTCAACGGGTGTTGCAGGCGCTTGAGATGAGTCTTCCAGCTTCCGATTTCGAAATCGAAGTCGTGCTGGTGATCGCTCGGCCCTGTTGACGGTTCGAATTTCGGCGTACTGGCTTCAGCTGCTTCCTTGAATTCTTCTTCGCTGACGCGGGTCTGGTCGGTGATCCAGTTGACCTCCCAGGTCTTGCCGCCGTCATCGGAGAACGCCTGTTCGAAATGAGCGGAGTTCGGGGTGATCTGCGACCAGATGAATCGAAGCAGAATCATGCGGCCATTAATCTCTTCCCGATCGTAAAACTCGCCTTGACCGTTCTTAAATTCACCGATGGTAGGAATGCCAAGAGTGCCGTCTTTGGCGTTGGCCCAGTAGATGCTCCACTGATGAGCCACAGGATTGTAGAGGCGGAGGGTCATGCCTTCGATGTGGCTGGTGCTGCTGGTGGTTTCGAACTGTTCGATATTCGCGCGCCCGTCCCAGAGCTTTCGTGTGACGGTGGTGCCGTCAAATTCGGTCCAGGTGGTGGACCCGGTCAGGGGATTAAGTAGACGCTTTAGATGGATCTTCCAGGTACCGGCTTCGAAGTCGAAGTCGTGCTGCCCATCATGTTTTTCAGTGTTCGCTTGCGCCGGCTCAGAGGCCGCGTTGGCGTGGCTGGTAACCGCTAGTTGGAAGGTGAGCAAGGTCAGAATTAGAGACACTGGAAAGAAGGCCTTCTTTACTACCTGCATTGTCGCTCTCCATTCTTGAATTTCCGGTGGTCGAGGTTGAGTATGGATTAGAGTGTGGTACTTTTAAATATCCACTTCTTGTGAAATTGGCGATACCACTCTCGAAGAAAGGCGAATCGCTGAACCGCCAGGTGTATCGGCACCTGCGGGAAGCGATCCTGTCGGGATCGCTGGGCGGCGCCGAGAAGTTGCCTTCCACGCGTGATCTGGCTGAGCAACTTGGCATTTCGAGAACGGTGGTGGTAGCAGCCTACGATCAACTGCTGGCGGAAGGATTCGCAGAAGGACGCGCGGGCTCGGGAACCTATGTTGCGCGCGGCGTCGGAAAACGGGCAGCGACATCGGAAGGGAAATCGGTTCCGCTACGAGTTTCTCGCTTCGGCCAGACGGCATCGGCCGAGTGGTCACGAATAAATTTCGCATTGGAGCCCAAGCGTCGAGCGGTGCCGTACGACTTTGCCTATGGTCGAAGCGAACTGGAGAAATTTCCGTTCGCGATGTGGAGGCGCTTATTGCTGCGCTGCGCGCGCAAGACGCGGGTTGCGGAACTTGACTATAGCCACGCGGCCGGAAACCTCGCGCTGCGAGAGGCGATCTGCACGCACGTCCGGCGGTCGCGAGCTGTTGTCTGCCATGCTTCGCAGGTCATCGTCGTGAACGGTGCGCAGCAGGCGTTGGATCTGATCGCACGTGTGCTGCTAGAGCCAGGCGATGCCGTGGCGTTTGAAGACCCAAGCTATCAAGGAACTTGGGAGGTATTGCGTGCGGCCGGCATTCAGTTGTTGCCGATTGCACTCGATCAGGATGGACTGGACCCGGGCAGGATTCCCGCCGAAGCCCGCATGATCTTTGTGACGCCGTCGCACCAGTTTCCGACGGGAGTGATTTTGCCTCTGGCGCGGCGACTCGGTCTGCTGGAATGGGCCAAGCGAAGGAATGCGGTGATCGTTGAGGACGATTATGACGGAGAGTTCCGTTACGAGGGGCAGCCGCTGGAGTCGCTGCAAGGATTGGACCGCGAAGGCCGGGTGATCTATATCGGGACATTTTCGCGCACCGTTTTTTCGGCGCTGCGCATTGGGTATCTCATCGCGCCGAGAAGGTTGGTACAGGCTTTCACCGCTGCCAAATGGCTTTGCGACCGTCACACGGCAACTCTGGAACAGGCGACGCTGGCGGAGTTCATCTCGAGCGGGATGTATGAACGGTATCTGCGGCGCGTGCGGCGCAGGAACGCTTCGCGGCGTGCCGCACTGATGGGCGCGATTCGCACTTATCTCGGCGATCGCGTCGAGGTGACCGGGGATGGATCGGGAGCACACGTGGTGCTCTGGCCCAAGCGGCGAGTGACTGAGGAGAGCGTGATTTCGCGGGCGGAGGCGAATGGTGTTCGGGTGTATGGAATCTCCGCGTATTGCTGGAAGAAAGCTCGGCGAACGGGAGTCATGCTAGGGTACTCGCGGATGGGAGAAGCACAGATTCGGGACGGAATTCGGAGACTCGGAGAGGTTTTGTGAGCACGCCCTGCCTGCAACAAAGGGTTTTGTCGGCGAGGCTAACCGCCGCAGTATTTTTCGTGTTGCTCGAAAATGAAATGATCCGTCATGCCGGCGATGTAGTCGCAGATCACCCGTGGGAGTGAGTCCTCTTTCGCCTTGTCTTGATAGCTGTGCGGCAGGGATTCAGGATGCGACATCCATAAGTCAAAAAGATCGGTCACAACGCGCTCGGCGTCGTCCTTTTCGTCCGCTAGCGACGGACTGAAGTATAGGTTCTCATAAAGAAAATCTTTGTTTTGTTTTCGCTCGGCATCGACGGCTGGGCTGAAAGCCGCGAGGCGCGAGGGATACTGGCGAACGTCGTTCAGCGTTTGGATTCCCCCATCCTGGATGCGCTTGTGCGTGGTCTTGATCAAATCATCCACCAGTCGGTTCAGCACTCGTTTCAACGTTTCGTTGAATTGCAGCTTCTGGGGTGCTTCCGGATAAATCTGCGCGACTTCGCGATAGAAGCGTTCGAAGATAGGCACACCCTCGCGGATTTCATCCAATGACAAAAGGTGCGATTCGTAGCCGTCGTCGAGGTCGGCAGTGTTATAGGCGATCTCGTCGGTGAGGTCGATTAGTTGGGCTTCGAGCGGAGGCCGCTGGTCGAGGAGATACTCGACCAAGTCGGGATGCTTGTTCGCATCGTAGTCGTGTGAATGCTTGATGATGCCCTCGCGGACTTCGAAGGTGAGATTCAGCCCGCGAAATGCGGCGTAGCGCTGCTCGAAGTCTTCCACGATGCGGAGCGCATGTAGGTTGTGATCGAAGGAGAGTCCATGCTGGCGCATAGCCGAATCGAGCGCTTTTTCTCCGGCGTGGCCAAAGGGAGGATGGCCGATGTCATGAACGAGCGCCAAGACCTCGGCGAGATCGACATTCAGTGCGAGTGCTCCGGCGATTGTGCGCGAGATTTGTGTGACCTCGAGAGTATGGGTCAGGCGGTTGCGGAAGTGGTCGGAGTAGCGGCGGGTGAAAACCTGTGTCTTGGCTTCCAGACGGCGGAAGGCGCGGGCATGGATGACGCGATCCCGGTCACGCTGGAAATCGTTTCGATAGGGATGCTGTGCCTCGGCGAAACGGCGTCCGCGGGACTGCGTGACTTGCACCGCGTAGGGCGCGAGCATGGGGCAAGGATAGCACTGTTGATTTTTGATTGTCGCTGAACGAGCAGGAGTTAGCGAAGTTTCAGACGCATTTCATTGCTAGGTTCGAAGCCGAGGGTTTCATAGAGGTGACGTCCGTCGTCGCTGGCGTGGAGAGTTACGCGGGCGAAGCCTTGGCATCTGCACCAGTCGATCATGGTTTGCATCAACTGCCGGGCGATGCCACGGCGCCGGTAGTTTGGATCGGTGTAGACATTCAGGATTGTGGCGCGGCGGCACTCGAGATCATAAGGATGAGCGGGCCACGGGGTAATGATGACAGCGCCCCCGGCAACAACGTGGTATAAGTCGTGCGCAAGCCAGGCGCGAAAAGTACCGTCCGGTATCGCCTTTGAAAGGAAGTCGGCGGTGAGGGACGACATCGTTTGGAGAGCACCCTCGTCTTTGTAGTTCATGTCTTCGTACATGGCGTGGCGGAGACGGACGATTTCGGTGATATCGCCTACGGAGGCTTCGCGGATGCTAACGGGTGCCTGCATGAGGAGGAGTTTAGCAAGTCACATGCGATGGACGTTGGCAACGAGCGCGGTTCTGAGCCGCAATAACCCGCGATGATCCGTTTTGGCGAGCACAGAAAACAAATCCCGGGCTGCGAAGCCCGGGATCCTTACCTAACTCGGCGATCGCTACTTGTTGTTGTTCGAATCTTCCTTGGCCAGCTTTACTTTTGCAGATTCAAGCTTCTGCTGGACTTTCGCGAAGGCTTCCCCATCCTGCTCTGCCGGAACGGTTTTATTCCACTCCTGGACAGCGCGGTCCCAATGCGCGGCGGCCAACTTCAGGCGTCCCGTTTTTTGGTAGAGATCGCCGAGGTGCTCCTGCACAGTTGGGTCAGAGCCTAGGTGGACTGCAGCCTTGTTTAGACTTTCTTCCGCAAGATCGTACTTACCAAGCTTGAAATAAACCCACCCAAGGGAATCAAGATAGGCGCCATTGTTAGGCTCGAAGCTGAGAGCCTGTTTGATCATGCCGAGAGACTCGTCAAGCTTCACCCCGCGGTCCGCATTCATGTAGCCAAGGTAGTTAAGCGTGGCCGCGGCTTGCGGATCGCTGGGAGGAGTCGAGGACAAAACCTTCCGGAACTCGGCTTCGGCCTTATCGAAAAGCTTCTGACGCTGGTAGAGGTCCCCGCGCAGGAATTCGGCATATGCCTTGTCGTCCTGCTTGCTGGAGAGTTCTTCCGCCTTGCCAAGCGCCTGTTCGGCTTCGCTCCAACGTTTGGCGCGAGTGTAGATGATGCCCAGCCTGATGTAGACATCCCGGTCATCAGGTCCCCCCTTGAGCATGGTCTTAACATCATTAACGGCCTGATCAAACTCGCCCATGTCAGCGAGCTGGGCGTCCAGGACCATGCGCATATCTCGGTCATCAGGCATCTTCTGGACTGCTTCTTTCGCGACCGCCGTTGCCTGCGGCCATTGCTTGGCCTCGCGGTACGTGTCGATCATTTCCTGATAGCCGGTGCGTGCGTTTTCGTCGCCGAGCGCCACCATCCGGCGGAAGGTATCGACCGCCGCAGTGTAGTTTTCCTGCTCGCGGTAAATCATTCCCAGGCGCTCAAGGAAGATCGCGCGATTGTTGCGGTCTGCTTGGCTCGTGCCTGCTTCATTGGCCTTCTCGCTCTTCTTCAGCAGATCCGTCAAGAGCTTGATTGCATCGTCGTAACGCCCTTGCGCCTGGTATACCGCGGCCATGCTGTAAGGAACGTCCATCGTATCGGGCACGAGGGTGTCGGCTCGCTTCAGACTTTCCAAAGCGAGATCGTACTTGGCTTCGCGGCGGTAGATCTCAGCCATGCGGACATATGTCTGTGCGTCCTCGGGATTGGAATCGGCGATGACTTTGTATTGTTCGAGAGCTGCGTCGAGTTGACCGTCGTTCAGCAGGTTCTCGGCAAGCCCGCGGATCGCGTCGAGATTGTCGCGGTCAAGAACGATGGCGTGCTTGTAGGCATCAATTGCGTTCTTGTAATCCTTCCGCTGCTCGTAAGCCGCACCGAGCGCCGAGTAGAGCTTGGCCGACCGGGCCGAATCAGGAATCGAACTTAGAACCTTGAGCGCGTGCGCTGTATCACCCTCGTCGGTATAAAGAAGCGCGAGGGTCGTGACTGCCTCTTCGGAAGTTGGGTCAATCTTGATCGCGGTTTTGAGCTCGGTTTCTGCTTTGCTCAGGTCATTGTTCAGGCGATACAGCCGGCCCAGAAGGAGGTGATCGTCGACGCTATCTGGATCTAGCTTCGTAATCTGCTCGTACTGGTCGATGGCGAGCTTCAGGATGTTATCGGAGCCGTTGCCTCCGGGCATGTCCCCGAGAGAACGCAAATAGATACGCCCGAGCAATCTGTGAGCTTCCAGATTCTTGGGATCGCGCTTGATGATGTCTTGTGCTTCTTTGACGGCGTCGGCGATGCGTCCGGTCTTAACGTAAAGTTCCGCGAGGGCGGAGGTCAGAAATTCCGACGAAGGATCGGCTTCGATCGCCAGGCGGTATTCCTCGGTCGCCTTGGTGGCCAGATCGCTGCGGCCATAAGCAGTGACCATCTCTTCATACATATGGGCCAGCGTGTAGTGGTAGTAAGCGGCCGCTTTGTCGACTTTGCGCGGAGCGGACTGAGAAGACTTGTCAGGCTGGCTGGCATCCGAGGCTGCGGGCGGTTGGTAAGTTTGAGCGACAGCAACAATAGAGACGCTGATAGCTCCGATCATCAAGAAAATGCGAAAGATTCGATTCATTCTGGACCTGACTGCGCGCGCGGCGCGTTTCCGATACCTCAGCCAATTGGATGCAAAGCCGATGGGGGAAAGGTGCTTATATTCTACCCTGAGGCTAGGTAAAGACGCGAAAAAACGAGAGTGATCAGAAGTTCAGGGACCAGCGGGGGGGAAGGACGGCTTCGGGCATCCGGCTCTAGGCTTCGAGTCAAATTTTGTAAAGGTGAGAGGCAGTTCTCAACACTTCTTGCATTGTCACAACATCGTGGTCACACCAAAATGAGGCCTCAAATTTACTCTGCACGTTTGGCGGAAGCCTGGAGCCGAGAGCCGGAAGCCTGATTTTCAGTGGCGGAAGTGTCGAACCCCGGTAAACAGCATTGCCAATCCCAGGCGATCTGCCGCCTCGATGACCTCGGGATCACGCTGGGAGCCTCCGGGTTGAATGATGGCCGTGGCTCCGGCTTTCGCGATCTCTTCGACTCCATCGGGGAAAGGGAAAAACGCGTCGGAGGCGGCGACCGTGCCTTTCAGCGGGAGTTGGGCTTTCATGGCGCCGATCTTAGCGGAATCAACACGGGACATCTGTCCAGCACCGACGCCGACGGTTTGGCCATCGCGGGCATAGACGATCGCATTGGACTTTACATGCTTGCAGACCTTCCAGGCAAAGAGCAGCGCACGCGTCTCTTCGGGTGTTGGCGGACGTTTCGTTACAACTCGCAGGTCAGATTCTTGCAAGAGGCGCACATCGGCATCCTGCACGAGCATGCCCCCGGAGACGTTCTTTAGAATCCACTTCTGATTGGCGGCTACAACCTCTACCAGACGCAGGTTTTTCTTGGAGGCGAATTTCTCCTTTGCAGCCTCGTCGAACGACGGCGCGGCGATGACTTCGAGGAACAGCTTATGCATCTCTTCGGCGGCAGCAAGGTCCACGGGACGGTTTACGCCGATCACTCCACCGAAAGCTGAAACCGGATCGCACTCGAGGGCTCGTTGGTAGGCCTCGGCGAGAGTCTTTCCAGTTGCGGTGCCGCAAGGATTGGTGTGCTTGATGATCGCGACCACCGGCTCGTCGAATTCCTGGGCGAGGTCCCAGGCCGCTTGCAGGTCAACGATGTTATTGAAAGACAGTTCCTTGCCTTGCAGTTGACGCGCGTTGGCAACGCCCTTTCCGGAGCCGTCGGAGTACATGGCAGCTTTCTGGTGAGGGTTTTCGCCGTAGCGCAGGTCGAGAGTCTTGTGAAAGGAGAAGCGGAGCGTGTCCGGGAAAATGTCCTGGCTCAGCTCAACCTTCTCAGGGCTGATGCGCTCCAGCGTGGAGGCAATTGCCGAATCGTATGCTGCTGTTGTGGCAAACGCTTTTTGCGCCAGTCGCCATCTAGTTTCTTTGGAAAGCTGTCCGGCATTGAGGTCGAGTTCGTCGGCAATCGACTCGTAATCGGAGGGCGAAGTGATGATGGCGACATCGTGGAAATTCTTGGCGGCGGAGCGAATCATCGAGGGTCCGCCGATGTCAATGTTCTCGATCAGCTCTTCGAACGCCACTCCGGGCTTGGCGGCAGTCTTTTCGAACGCATAGAGGTTCACGACCACCATGTCGATGGGCTGGATGCCGTGCTCTTTCACGGCAGCGACGTGCTTGGGATCCTCGCGGCGATGCAGGATGCCTCCGTGCACCTTGGGATGAAGCGTTTTGACGCGGCCATCGAGCATTTCGGGGAATCCCGTGAGATCCGAGATGTCTTTGACTGCGATGCCTGATTCGCGCAGGAGCTTTGCGGTGCCGCCGGTAGAAATGAGTTCAATGCCAAGGGCGGCGAGGCGTCGGGCAAAGTCAACGAGTCCGGTCTTGTCGGTGACACTGAGAATGGCGCGCTGGATGCGATTGGATGACATGGGCTCCCTGCCTAGAACTTCTTTGCCACGGATTTACGCGGATTCACACGGATCTGCAGATGGCTTTCCGATCAATTGGGCAGGACGTGCTTCGGTGAATCGTGACTACAAATTTTATCAGTAGAACGAGTGCTGAAGGCAAACCTGGAAAGTTTAACCACACCAGTGACTGTGGGGTGAGAATGCGTTGCCTCGCAACGGCGCAGACCTAGCTCTTAGCTTTGGCTTTCAGCTTGACGCCACCATCGGTCAGCTCTACCGAGTACTCGACCCCGTCGCACTTATATTGCTTGCGGATCTGCTCGGTCTTCTTCTGCACGAAGGCGCTGAAGGAATCAAAATTGCCGCTGACGTTTTCTCCGGCCTTTTTCTTGGCGGCGACGAGGGTGTTGTACAGACGTTCGACCTGCTCGCGTTCGCCCTGGTCCACACTGCTGATTGTGAAAGGCTGCGAGGAATTGGCACCGGCGGCGGCGGCGTGGCCGACTCCGTAGGCGTGGTGATGCTGCGGTTTGTGTTCTTCCCCGTCGACGCGGACACCTTGCACCGAGAGTAGCGCGTCTTGCGGACGACGATAGCCCTCCTCGCGAATTCGCGACTTCTTACGCCAAAGATCGCTGTAGACGGCGTAGCGCTGCGCCATTTCGTTGTAGCGATAGCGCTGGGAGAAATTCATGCGTCCGCCGTCAGAAAACTTGCGAAGAAGAGCCAGCACCTTCCACTCGACATCAGTCGGCGGACGTTTCGTCGGATTGCTGAAGAAAATCTCGTACTCGATTTTCAGGCGGCGCAGTTGTGTGTCGAGTACAGTCAGTTCCTCGTCGAGCGTCACAGGTTTTCTCCAGAATTAGTGTAGAGAGTCCAAGGCAACAGAAGCGAGGTACCTGTGGGTCACGGAGGGCATGGTACGAAAGTAAGCTTCTAGCTCCTAGCTGCTGGCTTCTAGCTTTTCTCGAATTGGGCAGGCAGCCTGGAAGCGTCACAGGCCAGAGGGTGAAAGACTCAAAGTTCTTGAGGGATTTGAGCTAGAAGCTGGTAGCCAGGAGCTAGAAGCTTACTTTGAGGAATTCGACGCCATCTTCTTGACCATGGCGAGGACGAGCTTGCGATCGCTATCGTTGAGGCTGGTGGAGTAGCGGCGGATCTGGCTCAGGAAACGGACTTCGTCATCGGAGAGTTGCGGCAATCCCTTGGAGCCGTTGCTGTGATTCGGATCCGAAAAGAATTGAGATAGTGGCAGTTCCATCGCGCCGGCAATTTTGGAAAGCGTGTCGAGCGAGGGGATCGTATGGCCATTTTCAACGCGTGAAAGATAGCAGCGGAGAAGGCCAGTACGCTTCTCGATATCGCCCTGGGACATGCCTTTTTGAAGCCGGTAGTTGCGGATGGTCTCGCCGATATTCATGGTAGGGAGCATTTCAGAATGGGCCATAGTAACCAGAGCGGCAACTTCTGGCAAGGGGAAATTTGTGCCATGACGGGGGACATTCGTGCCATGTGGAAAATGAATTTCACGAAATACAATTTCGCGTTCGCTGTGCGTTGTTTGCACAACGTATAAGAAACAAATGGCCGCGCCTGCCGCGGTTTTTCAAGCGCTATGTGAGCGCCGACAGAGGATGACCGCAAACCGACGGAACAACAAATTAGCAATTCACTGCAAGAATTACTACAACAGAAGTTCCATATAGAGCGTGCCAGGATTCGGATTGGGCCGGTAGGCCGGGATTTCCTTGAATCCGAATTTGCGGTACATGGCCACGGCGTCTTTCATGACGGGCTCGACAGTATCGAGGCGCATGCGCCTGTACCCGATCTCACGGGCCTCCCCGATGATGCGCTCCACGAGCGCGCCGCCGAGTTTCTTGCCGCGGAATTGCGGACGAACGTACAGGCGCTTCATCTCGCAGATCTCTGGCTCAAGTTTGTGCAGCGAGACACAGGCGGCGAGGTGTCCGTCGTACTCAGCGAGCAGAAGGCGGCCTTCGGGCGGAGCGTAGTCACCCGGGAGATTCGCGAGTTCCTTGTCGAAATTCTGGAAGCAGAGGCTGAAGCCTAACGACTGCGCGTATTCCAGAAAGAGTTCGCGGACTTGGGCGATTTGAGCTGGAGTCTCCGCCTGGAAGAAAGAAAAATCTTTCACCGCAGAGTACGCTGAGGACGCAGAGGAAAGTTGAAGATCATTCGATTCTGATTTCATGGTTCCTCTGTGTCTCTGTGCCTCTGTGGTGAAAAAGGCTTATCCCATCAGCATCCCGCCGTTCACGCTCAGCACGTGGCCGGTGATGTACGACGCGTCGTCAGAAGCCAGAAACGCCACGGCCCCGGCAATATCGTCCGTCTTTCCCACTCGGCCCAAAGGAATCTGCTTCACCGCGTTTTGCTTGAATTCCTCGCTGAGAACGTCGGTCATGGCAGTTTCGATGAAGCCGGGTGCGATGGCGTTACAAGTAATGTTGCGGGATCCGACTTCGCGAGCGATAGCCATCGTGAGGCCGATGAGTCCGGCCTTGGAAGCCGCATAGTTGGCCTGACCGGCCTGCCCCATTTGGCCAAAGACACTGGTGACGTTGATGATACGTCCCCAGCGCTGCTTGAGCATTGACGGGATGACCTGCTGGATGCAGAGATAGGCCGAGGTGAGGTTGGTTTGCAGGACGGCGTCCCAATCAGCGCGCTTCATGCGCATCACAAGCTGGTCGCGGGTAATGCCGGCGTTGTTGACTAGAATGTCGATTTTGCCCAACTGTGCGATGACCGCTTTGATCGTTGATTTGACCTGCTCTTCCTCGGCAACATCGACCGGGAAAGCAGCGGCTTTGCCTCCGGCAGCGGTGATTTCATTCACTAATTCATTTAATTTCTCTTGATTACGGGCTGCGACGGCTACACTGACGCCTTCTTTGGCGAGACGGAGGGCGCAGCCCCGTCCGATGCCTTGCGAGGCGCCGGTGACCAGGGCTACGCGTCCTGAGAGAGACATAGAATCTCCGGAAAAGTGCGAATGAATGCGAAGCGTGCATTATACGCGGGGCGTTCGGGTGGACGTCTCGAGCTTTGCCTTCGCAGAGCCGTCTGTCTCCACATGGAGATTGCTTATTCACAAGGGCGGCGGGTACGATGCGAGCACTCCCATGTCGCAAGCCAACAACGTGCTTACCATGCCTGATCCTTCCAACAAGAACCCTGAGTCGCCTTCCGGCGCGCACCGCTCGACACATCGTTCGTCGGCAGTGCAGAAACCCTCTGTTTCCGCGAGTGACGATTCGCTTTCGGCTGAGACGGACAAGAGTGTCCGTTCCACACCGGCTGAGCCTTCGACCGAAGTGTTTGCCGTGTTTGGCGTCGAGCCGGAGATTCAGGCATACGCGATGGCGAAGTATTCGCGGTCGGCGCTGTCGATGAAAGAGTCGCTGAAAGAGATCAGCACACAGAAGGCGGAGAAGTTTCTCAACACCTTCTACTTCCAGTACGGACATCGGTCCATTGCCGATCTGGCGCATATTGCGCTGGCCATCGAGCGGCTGTCGATTCTGGCGGCGATTGAATTGGCTGACGAGCAGCGCTGGGACGGGCAGGAACGGTCGACGCGGTATCAGGATTTCCGAAAAAGCGGCTATTACACGCCGGATTTCGGCACCGATGACGAAGCGCGGAAGCTCTATCGCGAGACGGTGGACTTTCTGTTTGCCGAGTACGACGCTCTTTCGGCGCACATGACGAATTACCTGATCAGCATCACGCCGAAGCCGGCCGACATGAAGCAGGAGGCCTACGAGCGAACGCTGAAGGCGCGGGCCTTTGATATCACACGGTATCTGCTGCCGCTGGCAACGAATACGTCGCTGGGCGAGATCGTGAATGCACGCACCTTAGAGACGCAGGTCGCGCATCTGCTGTCGCACACGCATAAAGAAGTACGGGTGCTGGGTGAGTCGCTTAAGAAGGCAGCAACCGGCGCGGCCTATAACGTCAATACGGAGTCGCTGCAGGACCTGGTGGAGCAGATTCGCGCCGTTAGTCCTGAGCTGGGCGCGCGGGCAGAGCAGGAGTTGCTGCGCGAGGTGCGCGTGGCTCCAACACTGGTGAAGTATGCGGATCCGAATCCGTACGAGATGGAGACGCGGCGCGAGTTGCGTCAGGCGGCGCGGGAATTGATGGCTTCGGAGCCGGTTGCGCCCTCGAAGGCGATTGTTGATCTTCTGGACGAAGAGCCGCTCGAGGTGGAGATTGCGACCACGCTGCTCTACGAGCACAGTCATCATTCGTACCGGCAGATTCGACAAATGGTGCAGGTCGCCGGCGAGCGGCGGCGGCGCGAGATCATCGATCTCGGGCTGAAGCATCGCGGGAAGTACGACGAGATGCTTCGTGGATTCCGTGCGGGACAGCAGTTCCGGTTCGACATCTTGATGGACACAGGCGGCTTCCGCGACATGCACCGTCACCGGCGTTGCATCCAGGTGATGCAGAGTTTCACCATCCAGCACGGGTACGAGATGCTGCTCGACATGGAAGATGCGGGCGTTCGCGGACGGTTTGAGGCAGCGATGCGCCGTGTGCAGTCGGCCGTGGAGAAATTAGCCGGGCGAGGAACTCCTGAAGCGGAAGAGAATTCGCAGTATGCGATTCCGCTGGCATTCCGGAAACGGGCACTGTTCAAGATGGACTTTGCCGAAGCAGTTTACATCTCCGAGCTGCGGACCACGCCCGCAGGACACGTTTCGTATCGCAATGTCGCCTATGCAATGTATGAAGCGGTGGCGAGAAAGTATCCGGCGCTGGCGAAGTATTTCCGTGTGCATGACGTGAACGCGCCGGTGGATTTGCTGCAGAGGTAGTTCTATGTGGGGCGGGCACTCATGCCCGCCAATCCTGCGCAACCACGGAGGCACGGAGACACAGAGAACTCGGGCTCTTAACATGGAACCGACAGGCGTCGTTCAGTATCACGTCGGGCCCCGAGTGAATCTCGGGGCTTTCGCTTTTGTGGATTTAGGCTTTGGCAAAGTATTTCCGTGTGCATGATGCGAGCTGCAGAGGGAGGTGTTTCTCCATCACGCCCGCCGGCACAAGTTAACATCGACCCGAGCGTTCAACAATGCTGCTCATCATCTTAGCTGTGCTCGCGGGTGCAGGATTCACGGCTCTAGCCACCCTCGCTCTTAACGTTCATTCCCCCTTCTTTCTTTACCCGTCGCTTCTCGCTCTTACGCCCGGGGGAGTTATTGCGTCGTTGATTCATCCTGCATGGTCCGAGTTAGGACGTGCTCTTCCAGTTTTGGCACTTAACGTGGTCTTCTATTCCTGCGTCACCTATCCCATCCTCCACTGGAAGCTTCGCTTTGAGGCGATAAGAGTCAAGAATCTAGTTTTGACCTTGATTGTGCCGGTGGCTGTACTGATGGGGCTTGCTTGCACGCCGCATCTGAGCCCACTGTGGCCACGCGGAATGGAACGCCTTCGGGACAAAGAACAATCCCTTTGTACTGATTTGCTCGCTGGCATGAACTTGATGCCCGCGCGAACCATTCTGAGGAGCGCAGGTCTTGAGTCTAGCGAGGAGGAAATTCAAGAGAGAAGCCTAGTTTTCTCCAACGGTAAGGCCGATCTGACGGCGCAACCCGGAGAAAAAGCAGTTTTTGCTAGGAGCGACACGATTGCAGAACAGTTTCCCTGTACGTATGTGGTTCAGGTCGTGCTTATCTTCGGAATAGATGGGAGATTACGCGACAAGTATGTCGGGACGCAGGGTATCTGTCCGTGACGAAGCGGCCCGTTTTGGAACCTTCCACAGGTTAATTATGTAGATTCGCCTTTTATTCGCTTCGATTCGTATGTATAATCCGGCCATAGTTAGAAAGCACTTATAATTCTGCGCTCCTCCAAGGAGCCTGTCTTAACTAAGGAGCAACCATGGCAGACGAGCGGGGCAAGGCGATCGATCTGGCGGTATCGCAAATCGAGAAGCAGTTCGGCAAGGGATCGATCATGCGGTTGGGGTCGAAGGACGCGATTCTGCCGATCTCGGTGATCCCGACAGGCTCGATCTCATTCGATGCTGCGCTTGGCGTGGGCGGGTTTCCGCGCGGACGCGTGATTGAGGTGTTCGGGCCGGAGTCGTCCGGCAAAACGACCATTACGCTGCAAGTGATTGCCGAGGCGCAGAAGACCGGTGGAATGGCAGGGTTCATCGACGCTGAGCATGCGCTCGATCCTGGCTATGCGAAGAAGTTGGGTGTAGATGTCGACAATCTTTTGGTTTCGCAGCCGGACTATGGTGAGCAGGCGCTTGAGATCACGGAAGCGCTGGTGCGCTCGAATGCTATGGACGTGCTGGTTGTCGATTCAGTCGCCGCCCTGGTTCCCAAGGCTGAGTTGGACGGCGAAATGGGCGACAGCCACATGGGATTGCAGGCGCGGCTGATGTCACAGGCGCTGCGCAAACTCACCGGTACGGTTTCGAAGTCACGGACCTGTCTGATCTTTATCAACCAGATTCGCGAGAAGATTGGCGTGATGTTCGGCAACCCCGAAACGACCACTGGCGGCAAGGCTCTCAAGTTCTACTCGACGGTGAGGATTGACATTCGGCGCATTGCCGCGGTCAAGGAAGGCGATGTGGTCATCGGGTCGCGGACGAAAGTGAAAGTCGTCAAGAACAAGGTTGCGCCACCATTCCGCGAGGCGGAGTTCGACATTCTTTATGGTGAGGGCATTTCGCGCGAGGGCGATCTGCTCGATCTGGCCGTGAATAACAATATCGTCGAGAAGTCCGGGTCGTGGTTCAGCTACAAGAGTGAGCGCATTGGCCAGGGACGCGAGAACGCCCGCCAGTTCCTGAAAGACAACAAAGACGTACTGGCGAAGCTGGATACCGAAGTGCGGAAGGCACTGGGGTTGATTGCGACGCCTCCGGCTGCGGCGGCTGCCCCAACTAATGGTGCGGCAACCGGTCGAGTGACGACGATGCCGACCGGGACGGATGCTCCAAAAGCTCCGATTGTGGCGGCTCGGAGATAGGTTCTGATTGCCTCCGGGCGCGGCCTCTCTCTCTCTCACGGAGCCGCGCCCGGGTCTCCCGGGGCATTCAGCGGCTAAGATGCCGCTGCTTTTTTCCAAGCCTTCGCGGCACACTTCAAGCCATGTCCTGATCCAAACCTGAAACCCTTCAAATTCCCCTCCTTCATTGCCATTGTTGGTCCCGCCCGAATAAAATCTCTTTACGCTGTCGAGCTGCCCGTGTCGCCAGACGGGCGGTTCAAGGGGACAATTGAACAAGGGCACGGCTATCTATCCAGGTTCGTTTGATCCACCGACGAACGGGCACCTCGACCTGATTCAGCGGGGCAGCAAGATTTTTGAGGAGCTGGTCGTCGCGATTCTAAGGAACTCGGAAAAGAGCCCGATGTTCAGTGTGGCAGAGCGCCTTGAAATGCTGCGTACGTTGACCGCTGACCTGCCAAACGTCCGCATCGACATGTTCGACGGCCTGATGGTGGAGTACGCGAAATCGATGGATGCGATGTGCGTGCTGCGCGGGATTCGAGCCATCAGCGACTACGAATATGAGCTCCAGATGGCGTTGATGAATCGCAAACTTGAGCCGACGCTGGAGACGGTCTTCATGATGCCGGCGGACAAATATTCGTATGTAAGTTCGCGGCTGGTACGGGAAGTGGCGCGAGCGGGCGGGCCAGTGAAGGGACTCGTTCCGGAATTCGTAGAACAAAAACTGCGAGAGAAACTCGATCCTGCATACAAACTGCGGGACACAGAAATCATTGAAGTGCCCAGGAGAAGGAAGAAAAAGGCATGACTACGGCAATCATGGAAGCGGCAAAACTTACTGAGCGGATCAACCGGATTGAGCCTTCGGCCACGATGGCGGTCGTGGCGGAGGCGGACAAGCTGCGTACCCAGGGAATCGATGTGGTGGACTTTGGCGCCGGTGAACCGCACTTCTCGACGCCGCAGCACATCAAGGATGCCGCCATTGCGGCCATTCAGGGCAATTTTACGAAGTACACCGCAGTCGCGGGCACCGCCGAACTGCGCGATGCGATCGCACACCGTCACAATGTGGATTTCGATTCTGACTACCGGCGCGAAGAGGTCATCGCATCTGTCGGCGGCAAACACGCGTTATTCAACGCGATCCAAGTGCTGGTGGACCACGGAGACAAAGTGATTCTCCCGGTGCCCTACTGGGTCTCGTTCAAGGACATCGTTCGGTATGCGGGCGGTAACTGCGTTCTCCTGGAAGCCGACGAGGCTGAAGGATTCCGGGTCACTGCCGAAATGGTGGCGAGGCTCATCACGCCGCGGACCAAGGTCATCATTCTGAATTCGCCGTCCAATCCTTCGGGCGCTGTAATGAAGCCGGAGGACATGACGGAAGTGGTCCGTCTGGCGCACCAGCGCGGAATCTGGGTTTTGTCGGATGAGTGTTATGTGTATCTGAACTACACCGCGAAGAATTTCTCGGTAGGCGCGCTGCGTGAATATAAGGAGCGCTTCGTACTTCTGGGTTCACTGTCGAAGACCTATGCCATGACTGGATGGCGTCTCGGATATGCCTTGGCGCCTGCGGCCATCACGAGCGCGATGGCGAAACTGCAGAGCCAATCGACGTCGAATCCAACCTCGATCGCACAGAAGGCAGCAGTGGCCGCACTGAAGGGGCCGCAAGAGTGCGTGGAGCAGATGCGGCAGGAGTATATCCGATTGCGCGACCACGTCGTAGCGGGGCTGCGATCGATTCCGGGAGTGAGCTGCACGATGCCAGAGGGAGCTTTTTACGCGTATCCGAATATTTCGTCTTTTCTAGGCCGCGGAGGGTTGAAATCCGCATCTGATGTGGCCGGCAGACTGTTGCGCGAAGCGCATGTGGCAACGGTTCCGGGAGAAGGCTTTGGCACGAGTGAGCATATCCGGGTTTCGTACGCAACGTCGAAGGCCGAACTCGACCGCGGACTGGAGAGGATGCGGAAATTCTTCGCGGAGCTGTAGGACTGTGGCGGCAGGCCAAACCTCAACCGCCGAGGGCACACGGGAGCACAGAGAAACATTGGGTTCGGCAAGAGGCCGTTCCGTCGCGAGCGGCCTTTTTTGTCAGCGTTAAGTTGAATGGAAAGCCTTTATCCACTACTGATGCAACCGGGATTTGATCCTCGGCCATGGGGCACGCAGGATCTTTCGCCGATTTATCCGAATCACAAGTTTGCGGAAAAGATCGGCGAAGCGTGGCTGAGCGGCGATGACTGCAAGGTTGCGAATGGCCCTCTTTCCGGCAAGACGCTGGCGCAACTGAGCGAACAGTATCAGCGTGCGCTGGTGGGAGATGCGGCGCGAGATGCCAAACGTTTTCCGCTGCTCCTGAAGTTTCTCTTCCCGCATGAAAAGCTGTCGGTGCAAGTGCATCCCGACGACACGCAGGCACTACGGGTTGGGCAGCCGTGGGGCAAGACGGAATGCTGGTATGTGGCGCATGCCAAACCGGGCGCGCAGATTGCCCTTGGCCTGAAGACAGGGGTGACGGCAGCGCAGTTGGAAGAGGCGATTCATCAAAAGCGTGCCGAAGAGGTGTTGAACTGGATCAACGTTTATGCCGGCGACATGATTTACGTTGCCGGTGGAACGGTGCATACATTAGGACCGGGATCGATCATCGTGGAGACGCAACAGCAGTCGGATACAACCTACCGCCTGTATGATTACGGGCGTCCGCGAGAACTGCATTTGAAAGACGGTATGGCTGCTGTGAAGGAAAGGGTGGGCTCGGGGAAGGTGTTGCGCCCTGCGCCGCGGGAGATGGACGGGAGTAAGAATCGATGCTCCCCACTGGTCGGCGCTCCCTATTTCGTGGTGGAGATGTTCGAAGGCAAAGAGCCGATGCGGGCGCTCTCGACTCGCGATGATTCGGGAAAGAGTTCGGTGCAGATATTAGTTGCTGTGGAAGGCTGCGGTGTGATCGAGTCGCAAGGGATGGATCCGGTGACTCTGGCAAAGGGGGATGCGGTCGTGATTCCCGCATCCGTGGATGAGTTCAGCGTCAGACCGCAGTGGACGCTGGAGTTTTTGCGGGCATACGTCCCAGGAAGATCCTTGCCCGAACCCGAAACGAGACTGTAAATCAATTGAAAGTATGGCGAAGAATTCCAATTTCTTTCCTGTAATTTTGGCGGGCGGCCGCGGCACACGGTTTTGGCCGTTGAGTCGCAAGAAACGCGCCAAACAATTGCTTGCGCTGGATGGCAAGCAGACTATGATCCAGCAGGCGGTCGCCAGATTGTTGCCGCTGGCTCAGCCAAAGAACTTCTGGACGATTACAAATGAGGATCTGCGTCCCGCAATTCTGCAGCAGTTGCCAAAGTTGCCGAAGGGTCAGGTGCTGGCAGAGCCGGTTGGGCGCAACACTGCGCCGGCGATAGGATTGGCGGCTTTCTTGCTGCTGCGTGAGAATCCGGATGCAGTGCTCGGATTGTTCCCCTCCGACCACGTGATTGCAGACGAAAAGCGCTACCGCGAAACGTTGGAGCGAGGGATTGAGATCGCGGCGGCAGGTCCGAATATCGTCGTGCTGGGGATTCGGCCAAACCGCGCCGAAACGGGCTACGGATACATCGAGTCGGGCGCGTTGTTCGAGGGAGAAGCTTTGCACGTCCGCCGCTTTACTGAAAAACCCAACGTAGAAACTGCCGCTGAGTTCGTTGCCGCCGGAAATTATTTCTGGAACAGTGGGATGTTTTTGTGGAGCGCACGAACATTGGCGGATGCTTTGCGCGAACACCTGCCAAAGACGGCGATGACACTCGAGCACATTGCATCCACGTTTGGCACAACCAAGTTTGCCGCGACGTATCGCAAAAAGTACCCTGCCTGCGAAAACATCAGCGTGGACTATGCCTTGCTGGAGCCGCGATCCGCGAAAGGAGAAAGGCAAAGCAACATCTATTGCTTGCCCGCGGATTTTGGATGGAACGACCTGGGTTCATGGACCGCCCTGCATGAACATCAAATCGCCAAGAGCACACCACAGGAACAGAACTTTGTGGCAAGTTCCGGCACATTCTTGCTTAATGCACGCGGAAACTATGTGCACGCACCAGGGAAGTTTGTAGCGGCGGTTGGGGTTAGTGATGTCGTCGTGGTGGAGACCGCCGATGCGCTGCTGGTCACGACGCGGCAGCATGCGCAGGACGTTGGCAAAATTGTGAAATATCTGGATGAAAAGAGAATGAAAAATCTGGTCTAAGAGGGGTCGAAAGCAAGAGCGGATTCGGGATCACTTGCTTCTAGACCATTTTAGCTTTTGATGCAATCCACCGCGGTGTCATCCTGATGGCCTGCGCTTTTTGCAGGCCGGAGGACCTGTGCAGTCTCCGGCCTCATGAGCACCGCAGGCAGAGTTGCATGGGTCCTCCGGCGCCAAAAAACGGCGCCATCAGGATGACAAAGCGGAATGGTATACACCAATTCCTAAATCGATCTGATGTTTACACTTTGAATCTATGGCGCAAGAGATTAAGTTCGGAACAGACGGATGGCGCGGGATCATCGCCGACGATTTCACGTTTGAGAACGTGCGGCGCGTGGCCGGCGCCATTGCATCTTACGTCTTAAAGAATGAAGACGCGAAGCGCGGGGTCATCGTCGGATACGACGCCAGGTTCGCTTCTCCCCGGGCCGCACAAGTTGTGGCGGAAGTAATTGCGGCAGCCGGAATTCCAGTGAAGCTGGCGAACGATTACACGCCTACACCGGCAGTCTCGTACGCGGTCAAGAATCTGGGCGCCGCGGGTGGCGTGATGGTGACTTCAAGCCACAATCCGTGGAACTGGAATGGCGTGAAGTTCAAAGCCAACTTCGGCGGCTCGGCAACGCCAGCGATTATGAAGAAGATCGAGGGTGAACTTGCGGCCGGCGCTGCACCAAAGGGCAGCAAGGCCGCAATTGAGGAAGTCGATTTGAAAAAGGCGTATGTTGCTGCGGTTTGCGCATTTGCCGACATGGATCTGATCGCCAAAACAAAGTTCAAGTTCGTGGTTGATGCTATGTATGGTTCCGGACGAGGAGTACTGGGGGGAATCTTTGCTGATCGTGGTGTACAGTACATCGCAATCCGGCAGGAATTGAATCCATTGTTTCCGGGAATCAATCCCGAGCCCATTCGTCCACACACGAAGATGCTTGAGGAGACGGTGGTCCGCGAAAAGTGCGACGCGGGCCTTGCGACGGATGGCGACGCGGATCGCATCGGAGCCGTGGCCGAAGACGGCAGTTTCGTCGATTCGCACAAGATTTTCTGCGTGCTGCTCCGTTGGCTGTTGGAGAAAAAGAAGTGGCCGGGAGATGTGGTTCGAGCGTTTAACACGACGCTGATGCTAGATCGCATTTCAGCCAAGTACGGCCGGAAGCTGCATGAGACTCCGATTGGATTCAAGTACGTTGCAGATCTGATGATGGAGCGCGAAATCCTGGTCGGCGGAGAGGAGTCGGGAGGAATTGGCTACTCGCGATTTCTTCCAGAGCGCGACGGAGTGCTAAACAGTCTTCTGCTGGCCAATGCGATGGCCGAGGAAGGCAAGCCTCTGGGCCAGCTGGTCGCCGATCTGCAGCGAGAATTTGGGCCTCATTATTACGGACGGAGTGACCTGCACATTCCCGAGGATATGAAGCAGAGCGCGATCCAGCGGGCTCGTGACGATGGAACGCAAAGGCTCGGTCGTTACCAAGTGCTCAAGAAGGAATCCATGGACGGTGTGAAGTTTTTCCTGAATGCGCCGACGAATGGAAATGGGGCAGAGGCATGGGTCTTGTTCCGTGCGTCGGGAACCGAACCTCTTTTGCGGTTGTATACAGAAGCGTCATCACCAGAGCTCGTGAGCGAATTGCTGGCGACTGGTGAGAGTTTTGTAAGGAATAGCGCATCGTAATTAGGTAGTGAAGGAGTCAATGGTAGAAGAAGCACTTTCAGGTCAGGCCGATTCGCCGGAAGCGCGCCGGTACAACCGGATACGGCGCTGGCTCGGAATCACAGATTTCGCGGTTGGATTTGTTTTTCTGTTGGTATTGCTGGCGACTCGATGGTCGGACTCGCTTCGCGATCTGGCCTACCGCATAGGATTCCAGAACTATTCCTTCTCCCTTTTCGTCTACCTCTTGCTGCTCCTGGGCATCAGCAAGCTGCTCGGGATTGGATTGGACTACTACGGATTCTGGCTGGAGCGCCGGTTCAAACTCACGACTCAGAGATTTCGGTCGTGGTTGTGGGATGAAGTCAAGAGCTTTCTCGTCAGCCTTGTACTAGGCACGATCGTAGTGCAGTTGTTGTATTTTACGATTCGTCAGTGGCCCCAAAACTGGTGGCTTCTGGCGTGGGCCCTGTTCATGGTCTTATTCGTCCTTCTCGCCCAGTTGGCCCCGGTTGTGTTGTTTCCGATCTTCTATAAATTCGAGCCGCTTGAGGATGAAGAATTGCGCCGGCGGCTGGTGGTTCTTAGCGAACACGCCGGAACGAGGGTTCGCGGCGTGTACCGCTGGCGGCTTTCGGAGAAAAGCAAGAAGGCCAATGCTGCTCTCACCGGACTTGGCCGTACCCGGCGAATTATTCTGGCGGACACGCTTTTGGATAACTACACACCTGATGAGATTGAAGCAGTGCTGGCGCACGAACTGGGCCACCATGTGCATCGTCACATTCTCAAGAGCATCCTCGTGCAGACTGCAATTACGTTCGTTGGTTTCTGGGCTGCGAACTGGACCCTTCATTACGCCGTCGATCGGCATATGTTCGAGGAGTTGTCCGATTTCGCTAATCTTCCGCTATTGGCTCTCGTGTCGGTCGTGCTGTCGTTTCTTTTGATGCCCGCGCTCAATGCGTACTCTCGCTTCAATGAGAGGCAGGCAGATCGGTACGCGTTTGAATCGATCGCGAGTGTCGAGCCTTTTGTTTCATCGATGAATAAACTGGCAGAGCAAAATCTCGCAGAACGGACACCGTCAAAGTGGGTGGAGTGGTTCTTCCACTCGCATCCGTCGATCTCACGAAGGTTAGCAGCCGCGGAGCAATGGGGCCGCACGCAAAGCGCACATCCACAGATTTGAAACTGCGGAATCTCACCCTCTATTCATTCCCTTTACTGCTGACGGCGTTCGTCTGCATAGCAGTTGGCCAGAGTGCGTCACCCAACTGCAGACAATGCGCCGAGTGGAACCGTCCGCAAAAACCGTTTCGCATCTTTGGCAACAGCTATTACGTCGGGCCCCATGGGCTGAGCTCGATTCTGATTACGTCGGACTCGGGACACATCCTGATTGATGGGGCACTGCCGGAGTCGGCGCCGGTAATTGCGGCCAATATCCGGGCGCTCGGGTTTCGGATCGAGGATGTGAAGATCATTGTCAATTCCCATGTTCATTCTGACCACGCCGGTGGGATTGCGGAACTGCAGCGGTTAAGTGGAGCGCGAGTGGTCGCCAGCAAGTGGAGCGCCGCCGTGATGAAACAGGGCGGCGTGGGGAGCGACGATCCCCAGTATGGTTCTATAACTGGAATCGCGCCGATCAAGAAAGTAGAAGAACTTCAGGATGGAGAGGCATTCAAGGTCGGCTCAACGTCAATAATCGCGCATTTGACTCCGGGCCACACGCCCGGAGGAACCAGTTGGACCTGGAAATCCTGCGAAGGAGAAGTTTGTCACGACATCGTTTATGCAGACAGCCTTACTCCCATCTCGGCTGAGGGATTTCATTTCACCGATAGCGGCGCTCATCCGCACGTAATTGATGATTTCGAGAAGAGCTACAAGTTTCTAGAGACGACCCCCTGCGAGATCCTCATAACACCCCATCCCGACATGTCGAACTTATGGGATCGCTTTGGGGCGCGCCAGCGTGGAACAACGCCTGATCCGATGGTCGACGGTGGTGCCTGCCGGCAACTGGCCGCGAAAGGCCGCGCCCAACTGAGCCAGCGGATTGACGAAGAACGAAAGAAACAATGAGGCTTTGAATTGGTTTCTCAACCGGCGACACGGGATGGTTGCTTCCCGAGAATCTCGACCACCCTCTGTAAGTCTTCTTCCGTATCAACGCCGATGCTGTCGTACGGAGTCTCAGCAACATAAATCGGAATTCCGTTCTCGAGAAATCGCAACTGTTCCAGCCGCTCCGCTTTCTCGAGGGATGATTCCGGCAGCGTCACGAATCGATCGAGCGCAGCCTTGCGGTAGGCATAGAAGCCGAGGTGTTTGAAGTGTCGAGGGCCGCTTGTGTCACGATCAAACGGGATCGTGGCGCGCGAAAAATAGAGCGCCCGGCCAACAAGATCGGTGACCACTTTGACCGCATTCGGATTGGGTATGTCGATCTCCGCGGCAGGGGTCATGAGGGTTCCGACCTCGGTCGCTGGATTCTCCATCACATGCAGCAAAGAGGCGAGTTGTTCAGAGCGCACGAGGGGTTCGTCTCCTTGGACGTTGATGTAGACGTCGGCCGACATGCGTCCTGAGATCTCATGAACACGCTCGGTACCGCTTCGGTGCTGAGGTGACGTCATCTGCGCGTGCCAGTTGTGCTGGCGGCAAACTGACAGGATTTCGTCAGAATCGGTCGCGATGATGACATCTGCGAGATCCGGTGACGAGCACACAGCCTCGTAGACGACGCCAATCAAAGGCTTACCCGAGATCTCGCGGAGCATTTTGCGCGGCAAACGAGTGGACGCAAGTCTGGCGGGTATGACGGCGATGGCCTTCATGAAATCCTGATTATTTCAGATCTGCGCTATTTCGAATTCAGGTTTATGGCCGTCTCGTGACTAGGCTGATACAAGCCTAGCGCGCGGCCGCTCGGTAAAGGAATGCTCGTACTGATTCCCCATCGTGCTTCCTGAATTTCCGAGCACTGCACACCTTTCTTTTTGAGAGTCGCAATCTGTGCTCTAAGGTCGTCGCACATCAGATAGAGAACGGCTCCGAGGAGTTTCTGCCCGGCATGCATTTGCGAAAAGTCGGTCTCCGTAGGGTGAATCGCGGTTTCAGCGGGAGGCAGGGCAAAGATGAGCCATCCGTGACCCACATCGACAGATTGAAGTCCGAGAATGTTTCGGAAAAACTCGCGATCGGCATCAGCATCTTGACTATAGAAAAGAATATGGGAGCCGATGATCATGCGGCGCAGTATACATGCGTTTGACCTATGACCGCTTTGACCAAGAGGGCCCAACTTCTCTTCGTTTTGTTGCCTGCTCCTGGCAACCTATAAACAAGAATTCTCTCGTTCTCGAGGATCGCCCATCGCGATTCTCGGTTTGATAGAATTGCAGTAATCATGCGTCAGTGCTGAAGATGTACGTGACCTCTTCGACGCTCGCCTTTCTTGCTCGCCGGGTCACGGCAGCAGGACTAGCCGACAGCATCGAAGTGCCATGTCGGCTGGAGTAGCTTGTAAGCTATCCAAATTGTGCTGTTTCCCACACCGTGGCGGTGTAGCTCAGGTGGTTAGAGCGACGGTCTCATAATCCGTAGGTCGTTGGTTCGAGTCCAACCGCCGCCACCAGATTCTCCCACCGCTCTTGCACTACGCCCACGATTTTGCCCGGCGGGCTTTTGCGTCTGTCATGCACCCCCTTAGACGGCTAAAGCTCCGGTTCTAATACCCAGAGGGCCAACGGACCGGGCTTAAGACCCAAGGTAGTGCCACTGGTAGTTTTGACAGTGGCCGAGGAGTACCCGAGCGCCTAACCTACGCAGTCAAAACTTGTTAGTTCACTTCCTACGAGGCTGTCTTGATGGCGTTGCCTCCATTTGAGAATGAAGCTACAACGCGCAAGCCAGGAGAGTCCGCGTCCTCAGCATCCGGTCGCGAAAATGAGCTGCTTGCCACCATTCTCATCGTCGAGGATGAGGCGGCCTTGCGAGAGTTAGTCCAGCAATACTTGCAGAAGAAAAACTTCGAAGTTCTTGCCGCGAAAGATGGGACCGAGGGCGTCGAAGTCTTTCGCCAACATGCGAAGAAGATTCAGTTGGTGATCAGCGATCTCGCAATGCCGGGCATGGATGGCCTGGAGTGCATGGAGCGGATTCTGGCCTCAAAGCCTAACGTAAGATTCCTGTTCATATCGGGCTTTCCCGAGCAGATTGTAGAGAGGCATAGAGGATCCTTCGAGCAATGCGAATTTCTTCCGAAACCATTCCGTCTGGACCAACTGTTCGATAGAGTGGACCGCCTCTTGTCGAAAGACGCCGCCGCGTAAGGATCGATCGCCAGTGATTCGATTCACTCAGCAAGCCCGACCTGCTCTTGTAGTCCGTATTCCCTGATCCGACCGGATAGTTCCCGGCTGGTTTCTTTCTGCCTCCGCCTTCATTCCAAGACCCAAACTTTCGTGCTACGTATCAAGATGCCTATGCCAATTGCCGCTTCCCTTCAGTGGTATCTTTGTGAAGAATCGGCACAAAGACGGTGCCGGCAGCAACTGCATGGATACTCTCAAGACCCTGTTTGAGCAGCACTTCCACTTCCCGGTGGAACAGGTCCAGCCAGTCCAAGGCGAGCTAGGCGGCTCGGGGCGCAGGATCATACGGCTCACCGGAAGAGGGAAAAGCGCCATCGGAATTCTCTACGGCGTTCGCGAAGAGAATGTTGCGTTTCTTGAATTCTCCCGCCACTTCCGCAAGCACGGATTACCAGTACCAGAGATCTACGGCGACGACCTCGAACACGGCGCGTACCTTGAACAAGACCTCGGAGACACCTCCCTGTTTGAGCTGCTTTCGCAGAATCGCAAGGGCGAAAGTGTCAGTTCTGAAGTCGTCGATGCCTACCGAAAAGCGATTGCAACCTTGCCTAGATTTCAGATCGAGGCTGGGCACGACCTGAACTACAAAGTCTGCTACCCACGCGGCAGTTTTGACCGTCAGTCCATCTCTTGGGATCTGAATTACTTCAAATACTACTTTCTGAGATTGGCGGGGATTCCGTTCAGCGAACAGGCGCTCGAAGATGACTTCAGCCGGCTCACCAAGTTTCTTCTCAGCGCTCCCCGCGACTACTTCCTATATCGCGACTTCCAGTCGCGCAACATCATGCTCCGCGATGGCCAGCCATACTTTCTCGACTACCAGGGCGGCCGCAAAGGGGCGCTGCAGTACGACGTCGCTTCACTCTTGTACGACGCGAAGGCGGACTTGCCTCCTGACTTGCGGCAGCAGTTGCTTGATCACTATCTCGACACCCTGCGAGGCTACGTCGATGTGAAGCGCGAAGCCTTCATGCAGCACTACTACGCCTTCGTCTACATCCGCATCATGCAGGCGTTGGGAGCCTACGGCTTTCGAGGATTTTACGAGCGGAAAGTGCATTTTCTGCAGAGCGTTCCATACGCACTAAAGAACCTGCGGTGGCTGCTTCATAATGTGACCTTACCGATCGCCCTGCCCACTCTGCTGGAAGCGTTCCACAGTATGCTTGCGTCAGAGAAGCTACAGAAACTCGCGTCGGATGCGGATAATCTCGTGGTCCGCATTGTCAGTTTCTCGTTTCATCGAGGACTCCCGAAAGACGAGACCGGCAATGGTGGCGGCTTCGTGTTTGATGGGCGAAGCCTTCCGAATCCCGGGAGGAAAGAACAGTTCAAGCCTCTTACCGGTAGGGATGCACCCGTCATCGAGTATCTGAATCAACAGGACAGCGTGCATCAGTTCCTCGCCAGTGTGATGGCGCTGGTCGATGCCAGCGTAAGCAATTACCAGCTGCGTGGATTTAAGGATCTGATGGTCTGCTTTGGGTGTACGGGAGGGCAGCATCGCTCTGTGTATCTTGCAGAGCAGTTAGCCAAGCGGCTGCGCGGCCGAAGTGGAGTGGAAGTAGCCGTTACGCATCGCGAACTGGAGAGGATGAAAGCTGAGCGGGCTCTCGCGGAGAAAGCGGGAACATGAGGGCGATGATTCTGGCCGCAGGCCTGGGCACGAGGCTGCGCCCGCTGACCAATGATCGTCCAAAGGCGCTGGTTGAGGTCGCAGGACACACTCTCTTAGAAATCACGTTGCTCCGCTTGGCCTCGTTTGGAATCCGCCAGGTAATTGTGAACGTGCACCACTTTGCCGACATGGTTGTCGACTATCTGAAGAAACACGACAACTTTGGCGTGCACGTGGAGTTTTCCCGGGAAGAAATCCTGCTCGATACAGGTGGTGGTCTTAAGAGGGCGGCGCAATTCTTTCTTGAAGGCAGTGCTGAAGAGCCGTTTCTACTACACAATGTCGACGTAATCAGCACCATTGATCTTCGACAGATGATGCAGGCGCATCGCGAAAATGGTGCACTAGCGACACTCGCTGTCCAAGATCGCAACACCTCTCGATATCTCTTGTTTGACCAAGAGAACTGGCTGTGTGGACGCCGAGCAGGGAGCGATGGGAAGGCGGAGATCGTACGTCCATCCTCGCATCCTCGGGCTTTTGCCTTTTCCGGCGTTCACGTAATCTCTCCGCGCTTTCTGTCGCTGATGAGCGAGGAAGGAGTATTTTCGATCATCACGACTTATCTCAGGCTTGCCGGCCAGGGAGAGAAGATCGGCCTCTTTCGGGCAGATGACTATTATTGGAGCGATTTGGGAAAACCCGAAAACGTTGCCCAAGCCACCGCCGACATCGAGGCCCACGTGCTTCAGCTGTTTGGGTTGTAAGGATCTCTCCCAACTCTGTGCAAAAAGTAACCTCCGCAAGTTACGTAAGTTTCCCGAAAATCCTCCAAATCATTGTTTCTAAGCATCTTAGCTGTTAATCCTATGAAGTTCAGGGACACGTGTGTCCCGTAAACACTGTCATCGAATGACTGGCACAACCAGCACCGTTCCAAGTCTGCCCGGGCATACGCGTTCGTGGAATAGTATGTCCGCGATCGCGAAACTATTTATTGCGCTGGTCGTGATCGCGGGACTCGACACACTGATCTACGCCGCAATTCACCAGAGCAGCAAGAACATCGCCGAGTTTATTTGCTATCTCGGAATAGCGATTCTCGCCTCGCGATTGAAGGTGAATCTTCCGGGCATCACCGGAACGCTCTCAGTCAACTTTCTTTTTATTCTGATTGGAGTCCTGGAACTGAGCTACACCGAGACGCTGATTTTGGGTGCGCTCTCGATGGTGGCACAGTGTCTGTTCCCCGACCGGCCGAGGGCCGTACAGCTAACGTTCAATGTCTGTGCCGGCTGCGTTTCGACAACCTTGGCGTACGTCACATATCACCATCCGCTGACGAATCTGATCATCGGCAATCATCCGGTCTTGCTGGGGCTTGCAGCGACGGTGTATTTCATTGCGAATGCAGGTTCCATCGCTACCGTCATCTCACTGACCGAAGGTCGGCCGCTAAGCCGCATTCTGGTGGATTGCTATTTCTGGTCCTTCCCCTATTACCTGGTGGGAGCGGGAATCGCCGGAATGATTGCCTGGCTTAACCGGACATTCAATTGGGAAACCTCGCTTCTGGTTCTCCCAGTCGCGTATCTGATTTACCGGTCGTACCGCCTCTATCTTGGAAAGCTTGAAGACGAAAAGCGCCACGTCGAGGAGATGGCGAATCTCCATCTCCGCACTATCGAGGCGCTTGCACTCGCAATCGAAGCCAAAGATCACACCACTCACGAGCACCTGCAGCGGGTGCGAGTCTACGCGATCGAGGTCGCCAAAGAGCTTGGAGTAAACGGACCAGAGCTCGAGGCGCTTCACGCGGCGGCCCTGTTGCACGACATCGGCAAGCTCGCGGTGCCGGAACATATCATCTCGAAGCCCGGACGTTTGACTCCGGAAGAATTCGAGAAGATGAAGATTCATACACTGGTCGGGGCCGAGATCCTCGAACGCGTGCGGTTCCCCTATCCGGTGGTGCCGATTGTGCGAGCCCACCACGAGAAATGGGACGGCTCAGGTTATCCGCTGGGATTGAAAGGCGCGGAGATTCCAATCGGGGCGCGCATTCTATCGGCCGTCGATTATTTGGATGCGCTGGCTTCAGACCGGCAATACCGCCGCGCTCTGCCTTTGAAAGACGTGATGCAGAAACTCGCTGCGGAGGCCGGGAAATCATTTGACCCGAAAGTAGTTGACGTCCTGCAGAAGCGTTATGAGCACCTGGAAGAGATGGCTCTCGCAAAGTCCGCAGCGGACCCGAACGCTCCGCTATCGACGGCCATCAAGATCGAGCGCGGACTGGAACCGGCCGCCGGCTTCGAGAACGCGCGCGCCCAGGACTATGCTGGACGCGAGACGACCTTTCTTTCATCAATCGCCGCGGCACGCCAGGAAGCGCAAGCACTGTTCGAACTGAGCCAGGACCTTGGCGCATCGCTGAGCCTGGGCGAGACCTTGTCGGTATTCTCGGTGAAGCTCAAGCCGATGGTGCCTTATGACGCGATTGCAATCTATGTGCGACGCGACGATGAACTGGTGCCCGAATATGTGAATGGCGATAACTATCGACTCTTCTCTTCGCTCCGCATTCCGGTTGGGCAAGGCTTATCTGGCTGGGTGGCGCAGAACCGCAAGCCGATCATCAACGGGAATCCATCCGTTGAGCCCGGATATTTGAATGACCCATCGAAATTCAGCACCTTGCGTTCCGCGCTGGCTGTGCCACTCGAAGGGTTGGCAGGAGTCATTGGAGTGCTGGCTCTATATCGCGGCGACCGCGATGCCTTTACCTCAGACCACTTGCGCATCCTTCTCGCGGTGAGTGGAAAGATGGCGCTCGCCATCGAGAATGCGCTCAAGTACCAGCAGGCAGAAAATTCAGCTACGACCGACTATCTCACTGGGCTGCCGAATGCGCGGTCACTGTTCCTGCAACTGGACCGTGAGTTGGCGAGGTGCAAACGTGACAACTCCTCACTGACCGTTATGGTTTCTGATATGGACGGCTTCAAGCAGATCAACGATCGATTCGGCCATCTGGAAGGAAACCGGGTGTTGCGTCTGTTTGCGCAGGCGTTGAAAGACAGCTGCCGTGAATATGACTATGTGGCGCGCATGGGCGGAGATGAGTTTGTCGTGATTGCTCCGGGCCTGGCGGCGGATGCTGCCAGCAAGAAAGCCGGACAAATGCGGGCGCTGGCCCGGCATGCCGGAAATGAAGTATGCGGAGAGGAGATCCTTTCATTAAGCGTCGGTCGAGCTGTCTACCCCGCCGACGGAAATGATGCCGAGCAGCTTCTCACCGAGGCTGACCGGCGGATGTACATCGAGAAGCAGAAACAACTCGCCTACAAAGACCGCCGGGCACACCCACGATTGAAGTGCAGAGCCACCATCGAATTGCAGGCTGAGGCCGGTGGCCTTCCGATGTTTGCCAATCTGACTGACATCAGCATGGGCGGCTGTTACGTGGAGACGAGTTCGATTTTGACGGCGGGCAGCAAGATCAATCTGCGCTTCTCGATGGATGACACCGCTTTATCCGCAGATGGGGTGGTGACCAGATTAGATCCCGGTGCCGGGGTTGCCGTACAATTCCGCGAGATGAACCGCGAAGGCCGCGAACGGATGTTCAAGATTCTGGAATTTGTCCAGAAGACGACGACTTATTACAACAATCGCTACTTGGACACCCTGACAAAAAGCTAAAGTCGAAGTGGAACTCAGGTTAGGACGGTGCGCTTGCCGCAACCTGCAGCGTCGTCGCCCGAACAATCTCCGAGGCAACCTGATCGAGTGGCAGAACTTTATCGGCCAACCCCGCCCTTGCAACAAAGCCCGGCATACCCCATACGACGCTCGTAGCTTCATTCTGAACGTAGACCCGCGCACCGTAGCTCCGAAGCATTTCACATCCCTTCAAGCCGTCTTGACCCATTCCGGGCAAAACCACTGCGAGGGTACGCTCTCGAAACACAGTAGCCACAGAGCGGAATAGCACGTCAACGGATGGCCGGCAAAAGTTTTCGCGCGGACCTTGGTGGGTTTTGAGTACTACGGATTCATTTTGCGGCTCAACCACCATGTGGAAGTCTCCGGGCGCGATTATGGCACAGCCCACCGAGAGTCGTTCCCCAGAAACGCATTCACGCACCTCCAACTGAGATTTTGAGGACAGACGAGCTGCCAGCATCGTAGTGAAAACGGGGGGCATGTGCCGTGCAATGAGCAAGGGCACGGGGAGTTCGGCCGGCAACATCGGGAGGACGTGGGCTAAAGCATCCGGCCCTCCGGTGGACACGCCGATGATCACGATCTTGGCCGGGCCAACCAGGCGGCGTGGTATTGCAGGAGCTGCGAGGTGAGTGGCTTTCGGCAGGGGAAGGGCGAGGCTGTGCGCGCCCGGCAAACGGCAAAGCGCGCGTATTTTTGGGATGAGTTCGCGAGTAACGGCATCGAGGGTTGCGGCTCCATCAAGGTTGCTGGGCTTGGTAACGTAATCGGTGGCACCTAGCGCCAGAGCTTCCAGTGTCACCGATGCGCCGCGTTCCGTTAAGGTGCTGAACATGATAATCGGCACGCGTGAATCGATCTTGCGCAATTCGCGAACCGTCTCGAGCCCATCCATGTCCGGCATTTCGACATCAAGGAGAACCAGATCTGGCTTGGCGGCTGCAAACTTCGTCAATGCCACACGCCCATTGACCGCGGTGGCAACGACTTCAAGATCCGGATCCTGGCCGATTGCCTGCGACAGTACCTTGCGGACAACTACCGCATCATCGACCAGGAGAATCCGTTTTGAATCGCGATTGGCCATTCCTCTCCCCGCGGCATCTCGCAGCCTTCAAGGATTCAACCGTTAGGCTGAGGCCTGTGCGGCACGTGCTTTGCCCAAAGACACATTGGTCCCGTCGTCGCTATTGGTGAGTTTGAACTTCTCAACCAGTGCCCGCAATTGTGACGCCATTTCGGTGAGTTGTTGCGCAGCCTTCAAGGTGTCCTGGGCGCCTCGGGTCGTGCTCTCCGCAGCAGCCGCAACTCCCTGGATGTGGTGAGAGATTTCTCCTGAACCCTTCGCTGCTTCTTGTACATTCCGCGACATCTCATTGGTCGTTGCGCTCTGTTCTTCTACCGCAGTGGCAATCGTTCCGGAGATGTCATTGATCTGTTTGATGATGGACGTGATGCTGCCAATGGAATCGACGGCACGCTTGGTGTCTTCCTGAATGGCCGTAATTTTCTGACTGATGTCTTCGGTGGCCTTGGCAGTTTGTTTTGCCAACTCCTTGACCTCGTTGGCCACTACCGCGAATCCCTTGCCGGCTTCACCAGCGCGTGCGGCTTCAATCGTGGCGTTTAGAGCGAGCAGATTAGTTTGCTGTGCGATCGAAGTAATGACTTTGATGACTTGCCCGATCTCGGCGCTCGATTCACCAAGCTTCGCGACCGTTGTGTTCGCTGCGTTTGCCGTCTTAACTGCTTCTCCAGCGACCTTTGCGGCTTCACTTGTATTGCTCGAAATGCTCTGCACAGTGGACGTCATCCCTTCCGCGCCGGTCGCGACGCTGTTGAGATTGGTAGTGACCTGTTGGGTAGCCGTTGCCACAGTGCTTGCCTGAGCAGATGTCTCTTCTGCATTGCTGCTCATCTCCTGGCTGGTGGAGGAGAGTTGTTGCGATGCGCTGGAAAGTGCCTGCGCATTCTGCGCGATCGATTTCATGCTGGCCTGCAGTGTGTCAGCAGTTTTGTTGGTAGCGACACCCACTCCCGCCAAAGCTTCGATGCAGGCATTGAGATTACCTTTGATGGTGTTGAAATCGCCGTTATAGGTATCGGTAATCTTCGCGCGTTGGTTGGAAGTGGAGACGCGGCGCGTGTAGTCGTTCGCCGCCATCGCCTGTAAAACATCACTCGCTTCGAGCAGACCTTTGGAAATATCCTCGACGTATTTCGCCGAAACATTCAACGGCCCGATAACCGCGTCGAGCGTGCTGTTCACGCCTTCAACCACCTTCCGATAGTCGCCATGGTGCCGGTTTGCATCTGCGCGGGTCGCGAGCCGCCCCTCAACAGCGGCTTGCGACAGCATCATCGCGTCCGCCATCATCGCGTTTACGGCCTCCTTCTGCGGGGTGATATCCGTCGCATATTTGACGACCTTGAAGGGTTTTCCATTCAGGTCGAGGATCGGATTGTAGGAAGCCTGAATCCAGACCTCACGTCCGCCCTTGCCGATGCGCTTGTACTCGGCGGCCTGGTATTCGCCACGGTTCAACGCGCTCCAGAATTCTTTGTAAGCGGCACTCTGTTTGTAGGATTCTTCGACGAATATGCCGTGCGGCTTGCCCTTGATTTCTTCCAGCGTATAGCCGAGCGCCTTCAGAAAATTCTCATTTGCAGTGATCACTGCCCCATCCATGGTGAATTCGATTGCAGCCTGGGCCTTACTAATAGCTGCGATCTGTCCTTCATGGTCGGCGTTTTGCAGCTTTTGACGCGTCACATCAGTGGCATACTTGACGACCTTGAAAGGCTTGCCATCGAGATCAAAGATGGGATTGTAAGAAGCTTGAATCCATACTTCGCGGCCGCCTTTGCCGATCCGTTTGTATTGGGCAGCATCGTATTCGCCGCGATTCAGCTTTGTCCAGAATTCTTTGTAGGCCGGACTCTGCTTGTAAGCTTCGTCAACGAACATGCTGTGATGCCGTCCTTTGACTTCATCGAGTTTGTAGCCAAGGGCGTTCAGAAAGTTATCGTTGGCCGTAACGATTGTTCCATCCATATTGAATTCAATGACCGCTTGCGCCTTGCTGATGGCAGCAATCTGTCCTTGGTGGTCGGCATTGGCCAGGGTCCTTTCCGTAACATCCCGCAGTACGTTGATAACCCTGTAGGCTTTCCCTTTCGGATCAAACATCGGCGTGTAGGAATACTCGACCCAGATTTCCTTGCCTTCTTTGGTTACCCGTTTTGCTTCACCGGTGCGGGTTTGTCCTTCACGAAGCTGGTCCCATATGTTCTTAGTGAGCGCTCTGTATTCCGGACTTTGCTTTGTAGCGTCATCAACGAACACGCTCACATATTGGCCGACGAGTTCGGCGCGGCTGTAGCCGACGAGTCTCTCAGCATTTTCATTCACATCGAGGATATTGCCGTCGACGTCGTAGGTGATAAGCGGAAATGCTTTGCTGATGGCGACGATCTGGGCATGGTCATCACTCGAACCACGACCGTAGACTCCGTTGACTACCTCGCGAGCAAAGCCCTGAAGTGTTTCAGGAGGGCTCTCCAGAGTTTCCTCTTCGACCTCGATCACGTCGCCGATCTCATCGACCAGCAAGCTGACGGCGCCGTCATTGGTGCGAACGA
>Ga0209060_10000638_pt1 | contig 55311 bp, 40 predicted proteins | sample Coa_R1_8_FD_187155 | JGI IMG/M metagenome (GOLD analysis project Ga0209060, IMG submission 187155) | Surface soil microbial communities from Centralia Pennsylvania, which are recovering from an underground coalmine fire - Coalmine... | ecosystem: Environmental > Terrestrial > Soil >...
ACGCCGACACCGCTTTCAACAATTTCTAATGTAAGGGCCGAGCGACGAGATTTAAAAATCCCATTGAGGTCTGCTTTTCCTCTTGTTTTGCCGTTATCGCGCTCTCAACAATGGGATAAAGTCGAGCTCAGAAGGCGAGACGTTTCAGCTAGCCAACTTGACCACTGCCGCACTCGGAAACGAGCACTGCACTGTGGACTTTCTCTTACTCCGTGCGTTTATGTAGAAAAGGGCCAGAGTCGTGCCGGTGAATGTCTGCAACAAGAACGTCGTAGCGGCTCCCGACACGCCGAACCGCGGAATAAGAACAATGAGTCCGGCACCCTCCACTGCGAGCTGAAGAGCGTTGAAGAGCCAGGCGACCCGAACGTATCCGACCGAATAAGCGATAACGCCAGCAGGACAAACCAGCATAGCCAAGCAATACCCTAAACAGAGGATTTGACCGGGCCGGACGCTGCTTATGTATGGTTTCCCGAACAGAGCCGGCAGCAGCTTTGGAACGAAGACGGCGTATGGGACGGCGATAAGCGCCAACAACCCGCAGAGACCAAGTGCGTACTTCAGAAGCCGTCGTATGCCGACGGGGTCCGTGATCTGTGAGGCGCGCGGCCAGAGAGCGGTGTTGATTCCCGCAAGCAGGATGGTAAGTGGCAGGGTGGTTCGTTGTGCTGCCACGTATACGCCGAGTTCGCCGGTGCTGAGCAGCCGTCCGAGCGCCCAGACGTCCAATTGAGACGTAAAACCGGCGATCAGGGTGGCTAGGACGTGGAACCTGAGAAAGTGCCAAGGCGTTCCTATCGCGGGTTCCGGATCGGCCCAGAATCCGCGTCCAGACGGATCCAACCGCTGCCGTCGGAATACCGTTTCCCTCGGTATCAGGGACAAAAAGGCGACGGAACCGAACAGACCCGAAGCGAAGGACACCCACAGGACGATGTCGACTCGCCATGAACTGGTAGCCCAGATGCCGAGAATGCCGGCGAGAATTAAGGTCTTCTGCAGGATCGAAACCACGGCATTGTGGCCAAATTTGCGTATTGATTGGAAGTAGACACCCGGGATTGCACCCATAGCGCCGACTGCACTGGATAGAATTCCTAAACGCAATAGAGATGAAATCCCGGGTTCCCGCCAGACCGTATTCGCCAGGGCGGGAGCGGCGATCCAGCCTAGAGTCCCAAACGCCAAGATGAGACCCAGCCGGAGATGAAAGGCCCAACGGAGGACGGCGAACTGCCTGGTGGTATCGAGAGCCGCGGCCGCATTCGACGCAAATCGTATCGCCGTTTGGTTTATCCCCAGATCGGACAACATTCCGACGATGGAACCGACGCTCGTAGCCAGGGCATACTGGCCCAGACCCTTGGGACCGAGCCCTCGGGCAATGAGGACCGAGGTCAGCAGTCCGGTCAAAAGGCCGAACGCTTGTGGCGCCGCCGATACCAAAACATCCTTGCCTGCGCTTTCCATCTGACCGGTGCTGGGGAGCAATCGGAGGATCGCGCCGGTGGTGTGGGCGAAGAGATCCCGAACGGTGGTTCGCGAATTAACGACGCAACCTGGCGATGTGTTCATAGGAACGCTTCTCGAATCCCGTTCCTCGCAAACTACGTTGGCGTTGGTTTGTAGTATTTCGAATAATTCTTGCCGTAGTACCCGTAATAGTAGTAGCGATCACTCAGATCCTCGCGGACTTCGTTGAGTGCCACACCGACCACGTTTGCCTTTAACCGTTTGAGGCTGTTGAGGACGTTGGCGACAGCTATTCGATGGGTCTGACCTACCAGGGTGACCACGACGACTCCATCGACGACGGCGGCCATCTGGAGAGGTTCAGCGAACCCGAGCAGCGGCGGCGCGTCGACGATGATCAGATCGTAGTCTTTCTCTGCATCGGTCAAGAGCACTTCCAGAACGTTCCCCAGCCGGTCGGCCGCACGCCGGGATGCGGGGCCGGCAGGCAGGACATCAAGGTCGGGATAGGCATCCGACTTCTGGAGTACTTCTCGCCAAAGAGCCTCACCGTTGACAATGGAGGAAAGACCACGATCATTCGGCGTGCCAATTCTATCGTGGATACTCGGGCGGCGTAGATCGGCATCGATCAGCAGTGTCTTTCGCTTTTGCAGGCTGTGGGCGATCGCGAGTTGGATTGCGATGGTTGTCTTGCCTTCGCGCGGTGTCGCAGAAGTCATCAGAAGACTCCGCGGGCGGCGGCCGAGATCGGACAGGAGAATGGAATCTCGCAAAGTCCTGACTGCCTCATAAAAGGCGTCAGCCTGATCGTTCAGTCGACCGCGTTTCGCCAGGGCACCACTCCTGGCATCTTCCTTGAAGAGTGCCAACCGTCCCTGCCAAGCCTTGACAACGGGTAGCGACCCAAGGACCTCGGTTTTCAGGCCCCGCTGGATCTGATCGGGATCGTGTACGGTGGTATCCAGGATGTCCGCCAACAACGCAGCGCCGATGCCAAGGATGGTGGACAACAACAAGGCGAGGATCGCGTTCAATCTCAGATCCGGAAAGACCGGTTTGAAGGCTGGCCGGCCAGAGTCGGCCAGTCGGATCGAGCTGTTTTGAAAACTCGAGTTGATTCCGGCCTCTTTGATTTTCCGCACGAGTTCTTCGTAAAGGCTCTTATCGGCATCGGCTTCCCGCTTGATGGCCTTGTATTCGAAGGAGCGGGCGTTGATACGGTCGAACTCGGCTTTGATCTCGGCGACCGCTTGTTTTAGCATGTTCTCGCGATCAGTTGCTTCCTGGTATTCGACATAGACCCGCTGCGTGATATTGAACTTTAGCGCGTCGAATTGACGCTCCAGTTCGGCAACTTGGGAGGCGGCCTTTTTGTACTCGGGGTGACCCGCTCCGTACTGGGTTTTCACTACGGCAAACTTCTCGCGAGACTCGTCGAGCCGGTCTGCAAGTTTACGAAGTTGCTCGCCTTGAGTGGATGCCTGAGCCGCTTCGAGCGATCCGCCTTTTACCGACACATAGGCAGCCTGCTTGCGGACCCGATCGGACTGGGCGTTTGTAAACTCCGTATTGATTTGGAGCAGGCGCGACGAAAGAATGCTGGTCTTCTCTTCGGGATTGATGACGCTCAAATCCTTTTCGAACTGGGCCAGCGCGCCTGAGGATCGCTCCATCTGGGCCTTGAGTTCTTCCAATTGCTTCTCCATGAACGCCGATAGCCCCGACGCGGCGCGGAAACGGATGTTGTAGGTGTGTTCGATGTAGCTCTGCGCGACGGCGTTGGAGACGTCGGCTGCCAATTCCGGATCGGCAGAGCGGTAGCTGATCAGCAGCAGATACGTATTAGGAGGACGCACAACCCGGAGGGAGTTGAGAACGACAGGGGCGTTCTGCGCGCGCGAGGAGGGAAGATTGGCCGAGCCGCTTTCGACGAATGGCATTCGAAAGCGCTGAGCGACCGGCCGCAGCACCGAATCCGATTGGATGATCTTGATTTGCGTCGCAAGGAACTGGTCCGCATCGTTGGGCGCCGTACGTGCGGCATCCTGCCCAATGACCGCAGCCGGAGCTTGCCGATCAATATCGATGGTCGCGGTAGATTCATAAATCGGAGTGAGGCGCGAGGAGACCACCACCGTGGCAACTACGCAGGCCAGAACGAATGAGAAGATTCTCCATCTATGCCGGCGGAGTATCCATAAATAATGGGAGAGCGGGACGACTGGCTCTTCGGATTCCGCCTCGGTCAAAGTGTAGGAGGGATGCACGGTGAGGCGTTCGGAAACCGCGGGAACTGGCCCGTGGATCTCTGGTGCGGCGAGCGCGAGCAACGATTTTTCTTCAGTCATGGCTAATAACCAGTTACCTGCCGGCGTATATCATGGCGGTCCCGGCCGAGGTGCCGAACATTAGTACCTTCTCCAGGGCCGCAATGCCCAGCCGTTTGCCGTGATTGTCAGGTATGTAGACGATGTCATTGGCAGCCAGGATGACATCCGGGGCTTGTCTTTTCATGATCTTATCGAGAGCGACCGGGATTTCATTCTTGTCGCCCGCGGCTTCTCTTCGATAAATAAAGGCTTGCTTGTTGGTGAAGGGCATGAGGCCCTCGGCGAGTGCGAGCATTTGCATGATCGTGGTATCCGCTCCGTCCTGCACGGGGAAGGCGCCGGGCTTTTTGACATTCCCCATGACGTAGATCTTGCTGACCTCTGGCACCCGGATCTCCTCGCCGCCGACGAGCTGCAGGTTGAGCTCCGGATCGGCGTCATCGATTAATCCGCGGACGGAGACGCGCCGCGTAAGCACTACGGACTTCCCATCGGTCCCGGGTTGCGAGCGGCTGACCAGGATTTCGCGGCTGGCGTCCTCGCGAAGGCCTTGCGCGCGAGCTACAGCCTCGAGGAGTGTGATGGGACTTTCGGCCTGGAAGACAATCGGCATCCTCACAGCTCCGGCGACGCTGATAGGCCGGCTATGGTACTCAGCGATCGTGACGGTGACGAAGGGATCGACCAGGATCTGCTCCTGGCGAAGGGCCGCGGCAATCCCGGTCTCGAGATCCGCAGGGTAGAGACCCTCGGCTCGTACCCGCTGCTTGAGCATCGGAAGGCGGATATATCCGTCGCCGCTAACGCGGATGCTGCGACTCAGCTCCGGGGCGTCGTAGACGGAGACGGCGAGCAGGTCATTCATGCCGATGGTTTGCGCGGGGAGGTTGGCCCCCACTTCGGGAACAGACACAGGCCGGCCCGACTGTTGTGCGATGGCTGGCGACAGGACGATCAGAATCGAAAAGACGAAGCGCACTCCGATACCTTACCTTTCAGCCGAGAGTTCGACGATCTGGCCAGCTCTTGCCTTGGGCATGGAGACTTGCGCTGGCCAAGGACTTTCTTCAGAGAGCGAACATAGCTTCGCCACTCGAGTCCCATTTCTCAGCGCTCTCACAAGCGGGCCCTTTCGAGGACCGTCGACGGTTCTCCTTTTAGCCCGGCAAACCTGCAATCACGTCCGGCTTTAACTCGGCTGTGGCCGCTTGCCCGTGGCAAGAGGTTGCTCTCTCACGTCGCAATCGGCTCACGAAAGTAGTATCGGCAGTGGGAGATTTTCTCTGTATAGTGGGCGAAAAAAGATTTGTGCGAGCACCCTCTTGACAGGAATTCGAGGGGAGCATGGGAGGGCGGTTACGAGCACACTGGGGCAATTTGACGATCTGCCCCAAAAGGGCCTCGCCGGGCGCAAGATCGAGATGGCACTTGAATCCACTCGTCCCGCCGAAACGGCCGCCACACGGGGCGGCCGATCGGTTGTGATTATGAACAGTAGTCGCGAAGGCGGGGCAGTTGTCTCAGTTTTTTCGACGGAACTCGGCGTTGCGCCTACGGAATAATCCAGGAACCGCGCTGCTGCCAGCCCGAGTCCACTCCGTCGGATGCGTCCATATAGACGCTTTTGGTTCCAGCGAAACTCTCTTTAAAACTCATGGCTAAATTCATGGTCAGGGTGAGACCGCTACCCGAGGTTGAAGAGCCTCCTGGGTTGACACTGCATTGGCTATTCTGTAGGCTCCCGGCCTGGCCCAATACGACCGGTCCCAACCACGCGGTGAATGTGTCATTCCCAAGATAGAGGGAATTACTGCTCGGGTAATACAGGAGGTAACAGCTTGCCGCACCAGAGAGTGAAGTATTGATGAGAGCGTTCAGGTAGGCAAACGCAGCAAAGCCCTTCGAACTGGAGTAGAGGAAGCTGAACGTCTGGTTCGTGCCGTTGCCTGCATTAGGCGTCACCGAGACGGGAGTGGGCGCCGGAGCTGGTACGGCCCAGGTCCCTTTCTGCTGCCATCCGGAATCGATGCCGTCAGAAACATCCAGATAAATGTTCTTCGTGCCTCCGAAGGACGTCTGGAAAGTCAAAGCCAGGTTGATCGTCAACGCCGTATTGTTACCGGAGGCCAACGAATTTCCGGCGGCAACGGCACACTGGCTGTTCTGCAGAGTGGCACTGTTCCCCAGTGCCACAGGCCCTAGCCAGGCGGTAAATGTGTCGTTCGCCAGGTAGAGCGAGTTGCCACCTGGATAGTATAGAAGGTAGCAGGTTCCGGCACCGGAAAGAGATGTATTGAAAAGAGCGTACACGCGTGTAATCGCAGCGTATCCCTTGGGGTCCGAGAACACGAAGCTGAATGCCTGCGTGCTGCCGCTTCCGGAGCTTGGGGTTACCGACACCGGAGCCGGAGACAGCCCCGGTATCGTCCAGGAGCCGCGTTGCTGCCATCCGGAATCCAGGCCATCGGACACGTCCATGTAAATGTTTTTGGTACCGCCGAAGGCCGTTTGAAACGTTAAGGCAAGGTTGAGGGTCAGATTGACACCGCTGACCGCGGCTGACGAACTTGCGGGATCGACGGCGCATTGGCTGTTCTGGAGACTTCCCGCCCTGCCGGGGGTAACCGGCCCTAACCAGGCCGTGAATTGGTCATTGCCAAGATAGAGAGTATTGGCATTCGGGTAGTACAAGACGTAACAACTTCCGCTTCCCGATAGAGAATTGCCAATTACCGCATATGTATACGCCATCGCGGCGACGCCACGGGGGTCCGAATAGAGGAAGGCGAAGGTTTGCGCGCTGCCGTTTCCAGAACTTGGAGTCACCGAGACGGCCGCGGGTGGTCCGGCAGGAACTGTCCAGGACCCAAGTTGCTGCCAGCCGCCCGATCCATAGGGACTGGTGGCCTGCAGGTAGACGTTCTTGCTTCCGCTGAAGGAGACCTGCTGGAAAGAGATCGAAAGGTTCAGCGTCAAAATATTCCCGGCGAGTGTCACGCCCGACCCAGCCCCGTTCAAAATACACTGGGAATTTTGCTGGCTGCCGCTGCCTGGAGTAATCGACCCAGTTGGATTCCCCCCTGTATCGGTGAGGAGAGCCAAGGCATTGGCCGCACGGGTAAATGTCACAGCGCAGGCATTGGCAGTGCTCACGCTCGAATTGATCAACACTGATACGGTGGTGAGATCCGTCGCACCCGCAGGATCGGAGAACTGGAGACTAAAAGACTGCGAAGCTCCCGTTCCGGAAGCAGGCGTTACTCCTAAGGCACTCGGCGGCGTGCCGAGTACGATCTTTGCCACGAAGGCACCGTAGTTGCCGCCGTTAATGGTCTGATATGCGTTGAGGAGGGGGAAGTTGGTCGAAAGGGTCCAGCCGGCGACATAGACACCTCCGGCAGCGTCCAATGCAACCGCCGTTGCGGTGTCCGACCCGTTCCCCCCGAGGTAACTGAGCGAGAGCAGTGAGGATCCCGACGCGCTCAGTACCGCCAGGAACGCATCGTAATCTCCCGCGTTGGAAGACTGGTACGAATTCACTGTGGCGAGATCGCTGGAGAAGGTCTGTCCCACCACGAACGCATCGCCGATCGCATCCACAGCGATACCATTGGCCGCGTCCACGCCCGAACCACCTAAATAGGTGCTATAAGTCAGGCCACCCGAGGCGGTCAGCTTGGCTACGAAGGCATCAGAAGAAGAGCCGCGGCGCGTAGACTGTAGCGGGTTTAACAAAGGAAAATCGGACGAGCTTGTGACCCCGGCGACATAGGCATTGGCCTGACTGTCCAGTGCGATCGCCTGGCCGCTTTCCGGGTATCCCACGGCGCCACCGCTGCCTCCCAGATAGGTAGAAAACAGCAGTGAGCTGCCATCCGCGCTGATTCTAGCGACAAAGGCGTCTTGCCCACCGGCATTCGCGCTCCGGTACGCGGCTGCCAGGGGGAAATCCGCGGAGAAGGTAGATCCGGTAATGAAAGCGGACCCGCTCGCGTCCACCGCGATGGCTGCTCCGTGATCGTCGGAGGTTCCGCCCAGATACGTGCTGTAGACCAGCCGGCTGCCATCCGCGCTGAGCTTGGAAACAAAGGCGTCCATGCCTCCACGATTGCCCTTCTGCAAACCAGTGGCGGGAAAGGTAATGGAGGTAGTGTCACCCACAACGTAAGCGTTCCGCGAAGAATCCAGTGCAATCCCGTAGGCGGTATCGGAAGCATTACCGCCGAGAAATGTGCTATACACCAGGCTGTTGCCGGCCGCGGTGAGCTTCACGATGAACGCGTTCTTCGCGCCGGCCAGTCTCGCCTGCATGGCATTGTGGAGAGGGAAATTGGCGGACGCGGTGACACCCGTGATGTATGCTGATCCGGCTGTGTCGACTGCGATTCCGTAGGCGCGGTCATCACCGCTGCCGCCCAAATAAGTGCAGTAGACCAGGCCGTTTCCCGTCGGGCTCAGCTTGGCGACAAAGACATCGTTGCTGCCCGCATTGTAGTTCTGCTCGGGATTGGCTGTTGGAAAGTTGTACGACGCTGTAAATCCGGCAATATAAGCTGCCCCGCTTGAATCCACCGCAAGAGCAGTGGCCGCGTCGGAGCTGGATCCACCCAGCAAAGTGCTGTAGGAGAGCACGGGGTCGATGGTCAACGGCAAGGCCCGATCGTAGTCGCCGATTGCAAAACTTACGGTTCCATCTGGCGCCAACTGGAACTGCCCGGAAACCTGTTCCCGGTACCCGTTCCGCAGCTGATAAAGAATCGGGGCATGTTCCCGTAACTCTTTGTCATTCAGTGGGATGACGAGTTCCTCCCGATCGATCCGAACGGCTTCGCCGGTGGGATATCGGAACCGGATCTGTGAGGGATCCGCACCTGGTGCGACGGCGAACTCGGATTTTAGATTTCGCCCGTCGGACCCGTACCGCATATCGATACCGTGGTATAAATCCCGGTATATCAGACCTTTATATAAAGGAACACCGAGCCGCCACTGGGCTTCTTCGCCGGTCAGGAAATTGACTTCGCCAGGCATTTGCTCCACTCCGGCAAGCTCGGCTGACGGGCTCGCTCCCAGCAGTTGCATGCGAACGGCGCGGCCACCCTCGCGAAAGAGGACCTCACGGGGAGAGAAAAAGGCAGTCAGACCAGAACCTTGCGCCATGAACCGAACTTCGGACGGAGCCTGTCCGTGATTCGCGATGAAGAAAAGGGGGACAGCGGTCCCGGAGGAGTTCGCGACCAGCAAGGCCGAGGACGAGAGCAGCGCAAGCAGCAGGTGGAACGACATAATCTTCACCTGTTGATCGTCGGAATGGAAGAGATACTTTAGAGTCGAAGCCGGAAAACCACGCGTTTAATACTTGGTTTCAGAAAGTCCGCCGGCGTATCGCCAGATCGCTTGCTGCCGCGCCCGGCTCGCAAGCGCACGTATTGCGCGAACGTATTTGGGTAGGTTACGAGCTACGACCGCCAGGGAGTGTTCTTGCCAAAATACGAGACCGTATTTCTGAAACGGTGTAACTTAGTAACGCGCGGCTCGTAGAGCAGCGCCCCTGTATCTGCGAAAACTACACGCTTAGCGCTCGGGAACCCCGTAGCGCTTGAGCAAATCAGACGCGGTGGTGACGCCACAACGCTCCGCGGCGCGAGCGTGGCGCCATGCGGCCGGATAATCGGCCCGGATGGCGTAGATCTCGGAGAGAGAGACGTGGGCCACGTGGAGATTGTCCTGAAGCCGAACGGCCTCGAGGAGCAAGCCAAGCGCCTCATCGTTGCGCCCCTCGATCCGGTACAACTGCGCCAGGTTATAGTAGGGGCGCGCATTTCCGGGCTCGCGCAGAATCCACTCGCGCTGCTCCTCGATTTGCAGGAGGGTTTCCTGGGAGAGCGCGAATTGAACGACGTCCTGCCGCCAAAAATTCATTTCCGTGACCCGATCAGGAGGATGCGCACATCCATCACGTTGGTGTTTGTGGGACCGGTGATGACCAGGTCGCCCAGCGTTTCAAAGTAATGATACGAGTCGTTTGCGTCGAGGAAGCGCTGCGCTTCCGGGCCGCGGCTCACGGTGAGTCCATCGGCGATCGCTCCGGCAGCGTCGGTGGGGCCATCGGATCCGTCGGTACCTGCGCTGAATACCACGACGTCGGGAAGGCCGGCGACATCGATAGCGGCTGCCAGGACAAACTCCTGATTCCGGCCGCCGAGTCCGCTTCCCTTGATGGTGACGGTGGTTTCACCGCCGGTAATGATGCAAGCTGGAGGCTTGATGGGCAGCGACGAATGCGAGACTTCGCGGGCAATCGCGGCATGCATGCGAGCGATGTCCCGAGTCTCGCCCTGAATCTCACTCGCCAGCACCAGGGTCTTGAGACCGAGTTCACGCGCCTTCCGGGCGGCCGCGTCGAGCGCGAGGCGATTGCTGCCGACGACCGAATTGCGGACGCCGCGGAAAACCGGGTCCAGAGGCTTAGGTGTCTCCGGAATCTCCCCCCGCGTTCCCTGATCAATCCGATGCCGTACGGTTTCCGGCACGCGGTCGAAGATCTCAAACTTTGCGAGGACTCGCGCGGCATCCGCGAAAGTGGATGCATCGGGCGCGGTAGGACCCGAACCTATCACGTCAAGATCGTCGCCAATCACGTCGGAAAGCAGTAGCGCTTCGACCTTGGCGGGGGCAGCGAGCCGCGCCAACTGCCCGCCTTTAATGCGCGAGATGTGCTTGCGAACGGTGTTGATTTCGTGGATGTTAGCTCCACAGGCGAGGAGCAGGCGGGTAACCGATTGCTTCTCTTCGAGGGTGACCGGATCGGCAGGCAAAGGCAGCAAAGCCGACCCACCTCCCGAGATCAGACACAAGACGAGATCATCCTTTTGTGCGGCGGAGGCAATGGTTGCGATCCGTTTAGCGCCGTAGACTCCACGCTGGTCCGGAACGGGGTGTCCGCATTCGTTCAATTCTATCCGCTTGAGTTTGGCGGTGTGGCCGTCCTTGACGTTGACGAGCCCAGCCGTGATGCGGCCGCCGAGAACGCGTTCCGCCGCCTGAGCCATCGAGGCCCCGGCCTTACCGGCTCCCACCACATAAATATGTCGAAATCGATCGGGATCAAGTTGTTTGAGGCGGGCGGTGACGGCTTTCGCAGGATCGGCTGCCGCCAGAGAGGCGCGAAAGATCGCCATGGCGTATCTACGTAAGACCGCCGTAGAAAACTTACCGGGATTTCGCGAGGCCGCCATAATCGCTATCTCATTGAAATAATGGATGGCGCACGATCGATTCCACGGCAACCGCAGGATCGTCGCTTTCAATCGCGATGTGGATGTCGGCCAGTTGGTAAATCTCGCGCCGCTTTTCGAACAGCACCTCGAACGTGGCAGCGTCTCGCGCCAGAGGGCGGGTCGAAGGATCGCCCAGGCGCCTCTTGATCACATGCAAGGGGCAATTGAGCCAGACCACCAACCCGTTATCTTGCAGGAGGGCGCGATTCACGGGCTCCACAAACGCACCACCCCCTAAAGCGAGCACGGCGGGGCGCCCCCGCTCGATCCAGCCGAGGTGTTGCCGGATAATCCCAGTCTCGACGTTCCGAAATTCGGACTCTCCTCGAGTGTCGAAGATTTCAGCAATCGTCGAGTTCTCGGCGGATTCGATTTCTGTGTCCGTGTCGAAAAAGCTCCATCCCAGCCGATGGGCTAAATGACGGCCAATCGTGGACTTACCGGAGGCCATGAATCCTACCAGATAGATTCCTGGTGTACGTTTCAGTTTGAGGTTCATGCGGTTTCGTTCATCGCTGCCATGCGAGCTTCCACAATCGAAGGAAACACGCGCGCCAGCCCGACCAGGATCCAACCTGGTTTCGGCGTTACGATCGTGCGTGCATCTCGCGCGACACCCTTGCGGATCGCCAGGGCGCATTCCGCTGCGGTAATGGCCATCCGTCTGGCACGGACCATGCTTTCGGGGGCCTGACCCGCGGTCACATTCTTCTGGAATCCGGTCTTCACATATCCCGGGCAGACCAGCATGGTTTTGACGTTATCGCGGCGCAGTTCCATTCGCAAGCCTTCTGTGAGAGAGCCCACGGCATATTTGGACGCACTATAAATCGTCATCCAGGGCAAAGTCATTTTGCCCCCTATGGAGCCCACATTGACGATCATGCCGCTCCTTTGCGTACGCATATGGGGCACGACCAATTGGGTCATCCCGAGGAGGGCGAAAAAATTCAACTCCATCAGACCGCGGGTCTGCGCCATGGGCGCGCTCCATGAGGGCAGGTAGAAGCCAAGGCCGGCGTTATTAATGAGAATATCGATGGTGCCGTATTTTGCGACGGTCCGCTCCACGACGGAGCGCCGGACGTTTTCATCGGTCAAATCTCCGGCAGTGATCAGTCCATCCGACCCAGCCGCGCGACGGAGCCCCTCTTCGGATCGGGCGGTCAGGGAAAGCTTGGCGCCAGCGCGGCTGAATTCCGCGGCACAGGCGGCGCCGATTCCCTCCGAGGCTCCTGTGATGAGCACGACTTTGCCGTCGATCTGCATGGTAAATGGTAATCAGGAGTCTAGGACCAGAGGCCTAAAAACTTTCCCAAATTTGCTCGTAATTGGTTGAAACGCCATAATAGTACCATGCCTTCGCGGCTCATCCCGCTGTTCCCGCTCCAGGTGGTGGTTTTTCCCAGAACTCCATTGCCGCTGCACATTTTCGAAGAACGATATAAGCAAATGGTAGGAAATGCGATACAGGACAAATCCGAATTCGGAATTGTCCTGGCGAGGGAAAATGGAATCGTCAATACAGGCTGCACCGTGCTTGTGGAAAAAGTATTGGAGACTTACCCGGATGGGAGGATGGACATCCTGACGCGCGGCCAGAGGCGATTCGAGATCATCTCCTTAAACGAAGAGAAGGATTATCTCCAAGGCGAGGTTAACTTTTTCGATGACGACGACTTCACGCCGGCACCCGACGATCTCCGCAATCAGGCTCTCTCGAACTACCAGGATCTGAGCAGTCTCTCGATCTCAGACGAGCGCAGCGAACCGAACCTGGAGGATCGCCAACTCAGCTTTCAACTGGCGCAGGATCTGCCGGATCTCGATTTTCGAAGCGCCCTGTTGCGCCTGCGCTCGGAAGCCGGGCGCCTCAAGCAGTTGAATCATTATTTGAAGGACTATGTACCCCGCCAACGTACGATAAAACGCATGACGGAACTGGCTCCCCGGAACGGCTTCGGGGGGAAACCCGTCGGGATGTAGATGGGTGCGCGTTACCATCAGGTATTCGCCGGATAGGGGACCGGCCACGGAAACTCACTCCATGACTTTCCAGCGCGAAAAGAGAGAACCTTTGCAACGAACGATGCCGTTCGTAGCTTCAGGCTGGATTCACGGCTTCGTTCTGGCTGCGATCGCGCTCGCACCAAATAATAGTGCGCGTTCACGCTCCGCTTACGAGCAGGAGATCGAGCCGCACGAGAAGCGCATCATCTGGTACAACGTTCACGATCGTCTGCCGGACATCAGTCCGACCAGCACCCACAAGAGCAACGACCCGGCACGAGCGCGAGAGAAGTTCGATCAGACGATCGTGGCAGGTAACAAGGACCTTCCCGGCCCGAAACAGCTCATCGCCATGGCAGCGCCGGAGATCAAGACTCCGGATCTCTTGCCGCTGCCGAATGTGGTGGGCATGTCTCCACCGCGCCCGCTCCGCGATTTCACCGCGCCGGTCCCGAAGCCACCTGAACCACTTCCGGTGCCGCATCTCCCGGACGCACCGCGCGTAACTCAGACGGTCGACACCAGTAAGCTGCCCATCGAGAGCCGGATTCCCAAGCCGGCTCCGCGTCCTTTTAAACCGCCACCAACTCCAAAGCCGAAAGCCCCCGCATCCACGCAGCTGCCCGATGCCCCCGCGGTCTCGGCGGTTGTGGAAGGCAAGGATCTTCCGATCCAGGTACCGGACCGGCGTGCGCCGCTGCGCACTTTCACGCCGCCTCCCGAGCGCAAGCCAAAGCTGGCGGTGCCCGCGGCGCTCCCCGACGCTCCCGATGTCGCGCTCGCTGCGGAGAAAAAAGATCTTCCCTTTGCAATTCCCGAAAAACGAGCGCCGCGGCGAGCATTCAACGCCCCTCCTGCGGCCAAGCCAAAGGTGCAGGCGCCGGAAGCATTACCAGATGCTCCAACCGTGACGGCAGCGGTGCAGGGAAAAGATCTGCCGATCAATGTGGCCGATCCAAAGGCCCCGCCCCGAGCGTTCACGCCTCCGCAAACTCCACGCAGGAAGGCCGCCCCGTCGCCAGACCTCCCGGCCGCACCGGAAGTCGCGGGAACTCCGTCGGAGTCTGGTACAGCGGAGGTCTCTCTGGCGATCGTCGGCATCCATCCGGCGAAGGTCCCGGATTTCCCAACACCTCCGGGATCGCGACCGGCGGGGTTCTCCGCTGGCCCCGACCCGAAGCGGGACGGTAGCGAGAAGGCCGGAGCCACCTCGAATTCGATGCTCTCGGTCCCGGGCCTGCTGGTCCGCGGCGGGCCGCAGGATGCTCCCGCGAACCTCCTGGCGAATGCGTCGCCGACATCGCACGACAACCTGCTGGCGGCAGCACGAGCCGCGCTCAATAATCCTGCCGCTGGCGCTAGCCCTCCGCCCATCGCTCCGCACGAGTCGCGTGCCACCCGGGTAACCAGTGCGCCGGATCCTCGCCTGGATGGACGGGCCATTTACACGGTGGCGATCCAGATGCCGAACGTCACGAGCTTCTCCGGCAGTTGGATGGTGTGGTTTGCGGATCATGAGCCCGAGCCCGGCGCAGAAGCCCACGAGATTCGCGCGCCGGTTCCCCTGCGCAAAGTGGATCCCAAGTACATCGCGGCAGCGGCGGCGGAGAATGTCGAAGGAGTGGTGCGACTCTTCGCCGTCATTCGGAAAGACGGCCACGTTGAGGCGGTTGGGTTAGTGCGGCATCTGGACGAACGGCTCGATAAGAGTGCCCAGGAGGCGTTGGCCCAATGGATCTTCCAGCCCGCCACGCTCGACGGCAAGCCGATCGCAGTGGACGCAGTGTTTGAGATTCCTTTCCACCTGGCGCCGAAACCTGCTAAGTGAATGCGACAATACCTGATCATTGATGCGGACGACACGCTGTGGGAGAACAACATCTACTTCGAGCGGGCGTTCGACGATTTTGCGGAATTCCTGAACCACACCAGCATGACACCGAGCGAGGTGCGTGCGGTGTTGGACGAGATTGAGTCTGCCAATGCGCGCATCCATGGCTATGGCACGCTGAATTTCGCGCGCAACCTGAGGCAATGCTATGAGCACCTGGCGGAACGCGAAGTCCGGGAAGACGACCTGCGCACGGTAATGGCATTCGCGGAACGAATCCTCGAATGTCCGATGGAGATCATCGCGGGCGTGGAAGAGACTTTGACTTATCTCGCCGAGCGCCACGATCTGACACTATTCACCAAAGGACACGTAGAGGAGCAGAAGCTCAAAGTCGACCGGTCGGGCCTGGGCGTTTTTTTCGGGCACCTGGCGATCGTCAAGGAAAAGGACGCGGCGGCTTACCGAAAGCTGGTGGCGGAGCGCGGAATGGACCCGGAGCGCACCTGGATGATCGGGAACAGTCCAAAGTCGGACATCAATCCGGCATTGGAGGCAGGTCTGAGGGCCGTGTTCGTTCCGCACGCGCACACCTGGATACTCGAGAAGCAGGAGATTACTCCGGCGAATGGCCGGCTGCTGGTGCTGGAGCGCTTCGGGGATCTGCGCAAGCACTTTTAGCCGCGAAAGGATAGCCACAAAGATTAGGTTCTGGAGGAAGCGAATGGACTTTCCCGTGCATCCCACTATGTAAGTGATGACTGGAATTTATCGGATGACCGGGTGGTTCCTCGCAACGGGCTTGCTTTCGATGCACGCACAGCCGGCCCGCAAGGGGTCCGTGGAGATTCTGGATCAATTCAGCGAGAGCGTGCAGGCGCTGGCGGCTCGCGTAGCGCCCAGTGTTGTGCAGATTTCGGTGAGCCGTTACGCTCCGCGAGAACAAGGCGATACCGGGCGCACCGGCCTCGTCCTGGGCCGCGAGCAGGCGATCGGGTCAGGAGTAATCATCGATCCCGATGGGTATATCGTGACTAACGCCCACGTGGTCTCGAACGCACTCCGCATCCGCGTGACTCGCATGGCACAGTCTCCGATCAAGGCCGCCAAACCTGACCAGACGATCAGCGACGCCTTGGCTCTGGCGTTGGCCCCGCCGGTGGAAGCGACCCTTGTGGGAGTGTACAAGGAACTGGATCTCGCATTGATCAAGATCGCCGACACTGGTCTACCGGCGCTGAAATTCGCCGATTACCGGAAACTGAGGCAGGGACAGGTCGTATTCGCGTTCGGAAGCCGGCAAGGGCTCGGCAACTCCATGAGTATGGGAGTGGTCAGTTCAGTAGCCCGGCAACCTGAGCCCGACAGCCCTTTTGTGTTTATTCAGACCGATGCACCGATCAATCCCGGCGATAGCGGCGGTCCACTGGTCAACACTGCAGGTGAAATCGTCGGCCTCGACACGTTTATTCTGTCGCAATCGGGTGGAAGCGAGGGCATTGGCTTCGCGATTCCCAGTGCGTTGATCGAGCTGGCGAGCGGGGAACTGCGCAAGTACGGCCATATGCACCAGCAGATGATCGGGGTCGGGGTACAGACGATTACGCCGTTGATGTCTTCGGCGCTGGGGCTGCCGCGAGACGCCGGGGTTCTGATTTCGGATGTCGCACCGGGCGGCCAGGCGGAGCAGGCGGGAGTGAAATTGAACGACATCGTCACGGCGGTGGATGGGCGGCGGATCGAGAACGTTCCCATGTTCACGACGGCGATGCTTTCGCATCCCGGAGGGCGAAAAGTACAACTCGATTTGCAGCGCGGCACCCAGGAATTGACGATCGAAGTACCGACGACTGAGGAGTCGCATGATGCGGACCGGCTGTCGGATCGCATCGATCCCGACAAGAATCGGGTGCGGCAACTGGGGATTATCGGACTTGCGGTCGATAAGGAGATCGAAGGCATTCTGCCAGGGCTGCGCGGTCCGTATGGAGTGATCGTGGCGGCCTTATCGGCGTCGGCGGCAGCTAGTGCCACGGGGCTGCAGGTCGGCGACGTGATTCACGAGGTCAACGGGACTGCCGTGTCGAGTGTGGAGGCCTTGCGAACGATCATGGAGAAGTTCAAGCGCGGCGATGCGGTCGCGTTGTTTATCGAGCGGGACTCAAAACTGCAATATCTGGCGTTCGAGATCGAGTAGGTAGAACTGCCTTTCGATGACAGGGAACAACTCCGGTACGAAGAGCTAGCTACTGATGCTCATTCTTTCAAGTTGCGCGCGCGAGCGCGTCTGCAGATTAACGAAATCGCGGCGGCGTTAGGCCATCAGTTGCTTCTCTCCGGAAGCTAAACTTCGCCGCCCCACTCCCGGGTTTATCTGATACAAAGTGTAAACCTCGATGAGCTGACGAGCGGCTCCCGCACCTTAAGGATATTGCAGAAAGACCCGGAGGGCTAAACCCAAAAGGTTGGCACGAAAGCCATGGATGACACAACCGACGCCTTACCGGGCGCGAGTGTGATCCAGCACGAACAGTTGAATCCTCTCCGAACCAAGAATCCCTCGACAGCAGAACCGGTACTTTGAAATACTGTAGCGTATTTCGCCCTACGGTTTTGAGCTCCAGGCATCAGTATACCGAGACGTGCAGGCTCTGCAAGATCAATAATTAAGATAATCAGTACTTGATGTCTGCAATAGATAGGAATATAGTAGAGATTCGCACAACTCAAAGACCTCGACAAGCTTTCTGAAGTGCGCGGGACTCCCAGGAATTCAGGAACCAAGTTATCAAATGTCCGATGAGGTGTGGGCGTGACTACGGCACCCTAGATCCGCATTTGCAAGCTTGCGCCAGACTCACGAAATTCCAGCGATGAAGATGGGAGAGCTTTGGCGATTCGATCGGGCACTTATCGATAACGGTCTTGTTCACAAGTCCAACATTGCCGAGATTTTCCGGCGGCAGCGGGGTCGGAGGACAGCGCGCTGCGATCCACAGATGCAGGCGGCGAGAGGAACTTTTCCGATGACCAAAACGGGGACCGCATGTCTATACTCAGCCAGTGATGTCGTCGGCCAGATTGAGCAGTTGCGGCCGCTGAAAACAGCAGGCATTTGGCTCGTAGCGCTGGGTGCCGCGTTTGGACTCGGATGTGACGCTCGCACTCAAGCGCCGGATGACATTGCGATAGAAGAGAGCTTTCGACCCTTTTATGGAGTGCGGCCCGAAGCCGCGGCGACTTCCGACCTGGACATCTATGTCGACGGCTCTATGTCAATGAGGGGTTACGTCTTAGCGCAGAATTCCAACTACTCGCAAATGATCCGTGAGGTGCTCCAATCGGCGACTGCGGCCCAGTTCAATTTGAACATATACAAGTTTACGTCCACCGTAACCCCCGTCACCCGTTTGCCACTGGGGCAATTGCAGACTCCTGGATTTTATGATGGTAGGGATACCCCGCTGGCCACGCTTTTAAGTCAGCTGGCAAACGAGACTTCACACACGGCCATTATCATCAGCGATTTGGTGCAATCAGATGGCGGCGTCGACAGCCTGGGGCTAGTCAAGTCGCTCTCCCAACTGGCGGGCCGCGGTTTGCAAATGAGACTTCTCGGGTACCGTTCCAGTTTCGACGGTGACTACTATCCCGAGAGTCGCGCCGGCGGCCTCGGGCAGCGGACCTTCCGCCTGACGATGAGTCAGAGCCTTCCGGGAACTGGGCGCCCATTTTACCTCTTTGTGGTGGCCCCGAACGCCGAGTCGATGAAGCGGGTCGACAACTACGTCCTCAACCGATTTCCCGCGGTTCAGACCTTCAACCCGACAGCACCGCCCGTATCCGTGGACAATGTAGAACTGCAGACTCAAGGGATCAAGGCGACTCGATGGAGTCTGTATTCACGACTCGCGCGGAGGGAGACGGCCACCGCAAGGCGGTTAGATTCCGCGTTTGTCTTGACGACCAGTACACCCGGGATCGCCGTGACGCTGCCGCTGACGTTTCAAGTTCAGTTCAACCTACCTCTGCGCCAGCCCGGCCGACTGAGTTTCGAGGCGGTGCGCGCGACGTGGAGTCGGAAATCCGGACTCAAGAAGCCTGCGCCAATCGAAATACCCGTAACGGGGGAGTTCGACAAGGGTGGGCAACGCATCCTGCTACGCCTCACGGTAAGCAAGCCAGAGCCGCAGGGCTGGGACGTGTATTACCTCAAGATGCGGGCCGGCGAGGCCAATCTTTCCGTGCCTGCGTGGGTAATAGACTGGAACACAGATAACGATTCGGTAGTCACTAACGGGAACCGCACGTTTCTCCTTACGCTACTGGTGCAAGCGATGGCAAACGGCATCACAGAGCGTGTTGTTTTCTGCGAATACATGTTGAAAGTGGGGAAGGGAGATTGATGGGACGACTACTTTTTTGGATGAGCAAGCCAGATTCGGGAGTTCCAGACAGTTCGTGGGTAGGATTCCTCGACCTGATGGCAGCAATGACAGCGTTAGTGACCCTCGTCACCGTCGTCATCACGATCCTCTGCTACTCGTCGGCGGCCGGGCGCCGCAAGGTCTACGTCCTTGATGACTTATTTGCTTCGTACACGCCCATGCGCTGGATACTCTTGGCGATTCCCGCAGCGCTCCTCGCAGGCGGGCTGTGTTTCTGGCGATACGAAGGGGCATTGGACAGCACGGAAGGAAGAGGGGGGGTCGCATTGCAGATTATCCTACTAAACGGGATGGTGAGCGCGATGATCGCTTACCTGTTGATCATCCTTGTTCATCGATTCACTCCGGCCAAGTTTCGATACCGGCCAGCTCCGTACTTGCACAAGAGAAGGGTCGGATCGGCCTAAAAGGAAGACAACTATGACGACATTAATCTGTGCGGGGGGATCTGGAACACGAGTACTTGAGGCCGTCCTGCACTTGTGCGCGGCTGGCCTGGGGCCCAGCGAATTGCGGACATTTGTGATCGACCCGGATGGCGCGAACGGAAATGTGGACAAGACACGAAAACTGGTGAACCGTTACCAAGAGTGCCATGAAGCCTTCAAGACCGACAATGCTGATGGCCACCCATTCTTCTGTACCAAAGTCGATCTTCTTAACAGCGCACAGGGATTAAGGGTATGGGGTCCAGTTGACAAGACGCAGAAGTTCAAGAACCTACTCAACTACACAGACCTAAGCCCGGCACAGAAGGATGTCGTCCACCTTCTGTTAACGGATGTTGAACTTGACATGCCGATGGACGTTGGTTTCCGTGGGCACCCCGCATTGGGCGCAGCAGCGCTGGCGCTGTTGCCGCTTTATAAGGACGACCCCCTCTGGAGCCAGTTCGCACAGGCGATCACGTCGGAGGTAAACGAGCGGGAAACTCGGGTAGTCATTGTCGGATCGGTTTTTGGCGGGACCGGGGCTTCGGCGATTCACCCTCTGGTGCGGTATCTGCGCTCGCTCCCACAGACCAATAGGGAGAAGCTCAAGGTGGGGGCGGTGGCGCTCGTTCCGTACTTCCGGTTCAGTGCGTCCGAGGCGGCTGCCGGCGGTGCTCATGCACAGGCAGGGGAGGCCGCAAAATCCGAGTGGTTTGCTCCGGCAAGCCGGTCAGCCGCAGAGTACTACGAGCACCTGCGGACCCAAAACGATTGGGATTTTGATGCGATGTACTGGCTCGGCGACGACACCCCCGTCAGGGTCGACTACTGTATCGGGGGCCCCCAGCAAGATAATCCGGCCCACTTCGTGGATCTGCTTGCAGCCTGTGCTTGTTTGGATTTCTCTGCGTCGCCGCCCGGGGCGCGGGCTTGCTACTACTCGGGTCCGCAGGAGACCATCGACGTTCCAGATGGGAACATCCTAACCTGGGACGACATTCCCATGTGCGCGCTGAACACGGACACTGTGCGGAAGAGGCTGCACCATTTCCAGCTCGTCGGGGCCGCTCACCTGGGGTTCTACGGTCCTTTACTTAAGGACCCGAGGCTACTCGGATCGCCCCACTGTGTGCCCTGGTATTTCGACCGCTTTGCGGATGGAACGGCGCAGTTATCGAACAAGGACAACCAGGAACGTATCGACTCGTTGTCGACATATTTCCGCGAAAACTATTTCCCGTGGTGGGACCAGATTCACTCGGTCGGACAAGACCGAACGCGCCTGTTGAACCGGACGGCGTGGTTGGACGGGGACGGCAGCCCGCTCCATATCCAGTTGAACCGCCTCGGCAATCTTTTGTACCCGGATACTGTAGCGCGGCACGGTCTGGGCCCTGTTGATGCGCTGTTTGAAGAGGTGGTGCAGTCTGCAGCGGAGGTTGCAGGGATGACCAACCCGTCAAGGACTTACCTGTCCATACTCAGTCAGGCGGCATTGAAGTCGGTCGAGCGGGAGAACCGCGGGTCCATCGTGCGAGGTGCGTGATGCCAACTACCACAAGGTACTTTTTGAATGCTTTGCGCAAAACCGGCAGGAAGCTTCCGACACCGACACGGGGACTGTGGCACGAGGATGCCACTTTTCTGTCAAGCTATGCGGCGGATATTGATCTGCAAGGGCAGCTATCGGGCACTCACATGTCGCATAGTGTACCTTCGGTCTTCCAGCGTCCAATTCAGTTCTACCATTCGTTAGCTAGAGAAGGCAACCCTCTCCACAACGCAGTCGTCGGCGAGTGGCGTGGCTTCATGGCAACGTTTGCGCTTTCGAGATGGCTGGATCTAAACGTCGAGGCGCGGGCTTATTCCGTTCCGCCCACGAATCCGGCGGCGAGCAGCCAGGTAGGCGCGGGCGGAAATCGCGATTTACACCTCAATACGATCTTGCGTAACCAGTTACCCAAACCAGAAGATTGGGATAAATGGTGGCTCGTTTACTGCGATAGAGCACTCTTGGGTGCGACATCACCATGGACCATCTTGTACACTGCGGCCGAGTATAGGGCTCCTGCGAGCATCCCTTGGCAGCGCGAAGGACTGCTCATCGATCCTATAGAACACTATGATCCCCAACAGGATCGACAGCCGATCGAACTGTCAATTCTATACACTTGGGTTGCATCTGTTCTAGAAAATCAGCCCAACTGGGGCATGCCATCGCATTTAGGTCCTCAGAAGAAGGCTGTTTCTGAAGGACTAGAGGCGTGGCAGAAGAAATTGGGCAGGTACGAACGGCCGAAGCTCCAATTTAACCAGTACTGTTCTCTCTTCCAAGCGCCGCCGCTGTCCGTTATTCTGCAACAACCTGAGGATTTGATAAGGGAAGACAGCGACTTGCTGCTGCAGTCGAGAAAGGTCGGCAACGGCAGGGTGCTTGTGTTCTCGGAGAACTTGGCAAGCGACAAACGAGTCTATCGGGGACTCTTCGCTGATCAAGTCGATGTCAACGGACTCGATCCTGAAGGGACCCAGTTCGCGACTCGCACGGGAAAGGTTGTTCAGCACGCCTACGTCTTAGCCGATCGTCTGTTTTTTCCAAGGAAGCTCGTAGAACTGCACCTTTCGGATTCCGCCTTGCGGCGGGGGCCTGGTCCAGTTTCGGTGCCGCTGACGGCCGAGTTCTTCAAGTATTTTGACCATGCCGACTTAGTAGCGACCCAGAACTTGCTCTCAGTGAACAAGGCGGGGGACTCCTACAAGGCGGTCTTACGGCTACCTTTGAGAAATGGATCAATCCTGGTCGTGGAAAAAACGTACGCTCAACACGACGTCGTGCGGCTGAACATGCAGACGCCTGGGTTCGCAGTGTGGCCGGACTTTCACGACGATGAGTGGCGAGAAAATTTCGCCGCATATGCTGCGCCAGAGAGGGATGATTTGCGGGTGAGGCCGCTATTCAGTGATGGCACCGAGGGTGTCGACGAGGCACGCGTTGGCGCGCATCAAAGGGGTGTGCGGATCTGGCCCTGTGTGCAGCCAGCCATCGGCTTCGCACTTGCGTGGCGAGACGAGGCAACTAACGAGGTTGTTAAGGTCGGACTGGTGCTGCGAGATGTGCTTCGAGGGCCGAGGCCCATAAATCGTCAGCAGCGCTGGGAGGTTGGTGTCGACTTTGGGACGTCCAGCACAACCGTGATGGTCAACGCAGGCACCGGGGGACCGGTCGCGATGCCGTTTCAGGGTCGGACAAAATTCCTCACTGCCCCGGAGGAGACCGAAAGGCTCTCTGCGATCGCGAATAGCCTCTACCCCGCGACAGGGACCACTCCGCCTTTCAGGACCCTGCTCTATGAGGCGGCCGCCCATGTATTCGGGAGGCGGCCCACCACTTACACTCTACGCTTCACGTCGCAACCGGCACAAGACGTCATGAACAAGCCGATCCGCGACGTCAAATGGGGCCGTCAGGCGAAGCCGGGAGGTGAGAGCCCGCTCATGGCCTATTTGGAAGGCTTGGTGCGGTACATCGTCTGTGAGGCCTGGAGTGAAGGCGTGGGGAACCTTGCGTTCCACTGGTCGTTTCCGTTATCGCTGCCCTCCGGCGCACTCACAACCATGGGAAATTTTTGGGCTGGGATCGCGGGGCGATACACGACAGCGTGTATGAACGTGGTGGTTGAAAGTAGCGTCTCAGAGTCGGAGGCTGTTTGCCGCTGTCTGGCAAATGTAATAAAGGTCCGCGGGGGCAGTCTAACCATCGCGGTAGACGTGGGTGGCGGATCCACCGACGTCGCTTTCTGGAGCGAGAAGAAGCTGCTCGACCAGTTCTCGTTTAAGGTGGCTGGAAATGACGTGCTCGACCCCAAATACCTGAGCCGCGAGGCTCTCAGCGAGTTGTTCGAAATCTGTTACGCTCGTTCAATTCCAGAGGGCGAGGGAGAGCAGATTTTGGAGAGACCAGAGATATATCTCAACGGCGCCCTTACGGAAGCGAAGGATGTGACGGGCCAACCATTCAGGGACATCGACCCTCGGCGTCATCCCGTGCCTTGCCAAATCCTGGGTCACAGAGAAGGCGTCTCACCATGGGTTGACTTTCGTTCTATGATCTACATATTCTTCAGTGGTCTTGCTTATTACTTGGGATTATACACTAGAACGGTTACGGTGCCGCTTGACGGTGTCGAGATCTACGTGGCGGGGCGTGGCTCGTCACTTCTCACGTGGCTGGCTTCCTCGGAAACGACGAACAACGTTCTGTGCACTGCTTTCAAAGCGGGTCTGAGCTACATCGGCGGGATGCCGGAGATGAAATTCAAGTATCCAAATTCATCCCCTAAGTTCACTGGTCTCCCCATCAGATTCGGTACAGAGTATCCGCCGTTGAAAATCGAGGTTGCGAGGGGATTACTCTCGTCGTCGTTAGAACTGGGAAGAGCTTCGTCGATAGGGGCCGTTATCGGCGAAACATTGTGGACAAAGGACGAAATCAGGCAGGAGTGGGATACGCGGTTGAGTCCCGAAGATATGGCAAGGCTGGCACCGCCGGATGACTTTGCGAGCACGACTCTCGGGAATTTCCTGACAGAGATTCTGCGACACAAGGACCTTCCGAAATCCCTCAACCTCGATGACAAGAAGTTGGCTAAGCTCCATGTCACTGGCGCTGACGTGCAGGATCTGATCCGCCAGCTGGCTGATGGAGAGGATCACGTCGTGCAACCGGTGTTTGCATACGAGTTGAAGGTCTTGATGCAGAAGTACGCGGAGATGACTACTGGTGCCCCGAAGATTCAACCGGCTGGCGTGTAACGGAGGGGTAGCCATGCGTGAAGCACTCATGGTCGTGATCGCCTCAGTGGCCAGTCTTGCCATCTGCTCGGGCGAGGTGAGCGAAAAGCTTGACATCAGGGATACGGGCGATCGGCTCGTCGTAGCAGCTGAGCTGAGTGCCAGGTATTGGCAAGACGGATTCGGTACGGCTCGGCTCGATATCGAAACGACTCCATCAGACCCAACGATCATCACCGGGTCCGAAGTTCACTACACGATAAGAGGACACCGCCTTACTGCTGAGATCCCATACAGGAAACCTGCCTCGCAGCGGGTGCGAGTCCGTATTCAGCTCAGCAATGTAAACGATACCAATGGGCCAAACAAAACGCAATTCGTTGGTAGCTACACGGTAGATCCGCCTTCGAGCGCGGTTCCCTCGAAGGCGCCGAAGCCATCCCGTTTGCCGGCGGCGGCTTCTTCAGTTGTTCCGTCTGGGACGGCGCCTCAGAAGCCCGGGGTCGAAAAGGTTGGGTCGGGGACTATGGCGGAAACGCCCGGAGCCGATTCTCCTGGGATGTCTGATGCTGGTGCTATAAGCGACGCTGAACGGAAAAAGGCAGAAAGCGCTCCGATTCCTGGATGGTTGACCTACTCGAATTCGGCAGCGTTGGGCATCGCGCTTCTCACAGGACTCGTGTATTTGGTTTGGCGGAAGAGGTGGGGAGTTGATCCATTACAGGAGTTTTATGCGGGCCGAGTCTATCCCGAGCTGGTGCAATTGAAGGACTCGATTGAACAGATCAAAGCTATTTCCCAAGACGCCATTCGCCAAGTTAACACCGTTGTTCAAGTAGTGCATGCTGCTTTCGATGGACCGGAAGGCATGGCAGCTCGTATCGAGGGCATTCGACGGGAAGCTGATCAGCTTGCGCGGCGTTCTTTAGAGGCGACTCTAGGACCAATCGGCGATGTCGAGCAGTTGATCTCGCTTCTGCGGGACCAAACGATGGAGGCGCGAGAAGTTCCTCTTTTGGGGGCGGTACCGCTGATAAATCGCGAGGGCGCCGGTGCGGCCGCGGTCGTCAATCGTTGGTTATCCGGTGTCGGTCGGGACCGCCAGGAACTGCTCGGGTTGGCTCGTGAACTGGGATTAGGCGCTAGGTTGGCTTCCCACAAAGATCTGACGCGAGTTTTTCAAGACCTGACTACGTTTGAGTACCCTTTTGAGGAGACCGAGGATGGCCCGTGGTTGTGGGTTCCAGTTCCAGGTAGTGCCGAGTTCTGGGCCGTACCAGCAGACGCGGCTTTTTTTGGCATGGGGGCCGCTCCCACACTTCTGGACCGATTGTTCGATGGTATGAAGAACGCGAGTGGGGGTTTTAGATTTCGGCTGATCTATAAGCCGTGTCGTCTACGCCCCGTCGCGGGGCGGCCAAGCCTGTACGCATTGGTGGAAAAGGGAGCGCTACAGTTGGATGGCGCGCCACAGCCAGACACCGCGCGCCCTCCCGACTATGACTCACTGGTGCGGGGAGTAAAGCCGCAATCAGTCTCGTTTCTTGGGGGAAGATCAGTCGGCAGAGTGCTTGCCGATTGGGTCAACACAATCTCTGCCCAGGTGACAGAGCAGTCGAGAGCAGTTGCTCATCTCCAGGCAACCATAGGGCAGTTAGAGCAAGGGGCACGGCAGGTAAGCCGAAACGATCCCCGCCCTCCGGCTGTAAGCATAAGCGGCGTGAGAACCGAGGACCTCACTCGGGCTCTGGACCTTTTAGAAAGGCGAATGGATCAGAAGTTGGAGGACATCACGAAGCGTCAAAGCCTGGTGTCAAAGGTTGCGGAACTCAGCAGAACAACGGATCAGAAGGACTCCACCAGTGGCGCCAGAACGGAGCCGGGAATGTCGAAGTCGAAGGCGGGGAATCTCGCCACTACCAGCACCGAAGCGTCTGAGCGCATTTCTCTGAACGAGAAAGCGCTGCCTCTGACTAATGCAAGTGCTGCGACCAGCCGGGGAACGGCCGTAATGCCAGAGGGTTGGCAGGGGGCTATCGAGAAAGCTGCACGCCAACCAGACAGCGAGCCTGAAGTGACTGAGGTTCCAAGGGAAGGATTGTACATTCAGCGAGTCATGAATGCCGCTAAGACGTTGAGTGCGCTCGATTCCGAAGCACGCGTAAGTGTCGTTCACTTGAAGAAGCACCCCGTCGATGAGACGTTTGAGATCCATGAAACGGAGCCGAGTACCGTGAACACAATCGAACTCCGTTGCAAGTCCTGCAATACCCCGCAAACCTGGCAACTGGCTGTTTGTGTCGGTCCGATAGGCTTCCGGGGCGTGAGCGTGATCTTGCCCCAGGGGCATTTCGGCAAGGGAAACTACGCCTCGGGGTATGTCGCACTGATCGACGATTTATCGTCGTCCTCATTCTCCATCAGAAGAATTGACCAACCAGCTCGGCTAGAACTGCTTGACGCCAAGTCAGGCGTCTACACCGTTAAACGGAGAATGGTGTGTAGCTGACTATCCACCGAGGAGACGAACTAAGGATGGCGGTACCTCGAACATGTGCCCGTTGCGCCAGTTTGGTGCAGAAGACCGCTGTGCGGTGCGAATACTGTGGTGCGCGAGCAAGAAATCCGTTCACCGCAGTGTGGACAACGCTTGCTGTGGCGGGAATTGTCCTGTTCGCCGCCTTTGCCAGCTGGAAGTGGATCTCCCCACAAACGGAAGGGTTTGGCGTTGGCAAGAAGGCGGAGAGTCGGGTTGCGGCTGAGATTGAACCTGTGGTGGGGAAGACGGCATTCAACGTACCTGGCGTGATGAGTGTACGTTACCGTGATTTGGGGACCCAAGTGGAGATTGGCATCAACGCCCAAGGAATGCCGATCCTGTACGCTGATGTGGACGGGGACGGCTTGGTAAATTCGGACGGCAGTGACTTGAGTTATGCCGTCTTTCCGAATGGCTTAATGTGTGTTCAGCGATTGGACACAGCAGATACCGCGCATTGTGGAGGTGCTGCGACTTCTGCAAATGTCCGCCTGAATCGAGAGTCGGCGGGCTGGAACATAGTGTGGACCATCCCTAAGCGGGAGTTGAGCACCAGGAGCGATCGCGCCGATGTAGCCTTCCAGGTCTTCCGGGAGTCGGATCAACACGGCAGCTTTTATCCAGCACCACCGTTTGTTCAAGTGTGTCGGTTGATGTTCTCGAAGACTCCCTTTGCGATTTCGTCACAAACACCGGTTGCGCCCGCGTCACCACCTAGCCCGGCAGTGGGCGACCAGCCCCCGCCGGTAGCTATCCACCCTCCGAAGCCAGAAGAACAGAAGCGATCGGACCCTGTCGTGGATGAGCGCATACGTGCCGAGGAGAAAGTGCGGCAGGAGCAAGAAGCTGCACGAAATCTCGAACTGGAGCGTCAACGCCAAGAATTCGCCGCACTCAAGGCGCGGCAGGAGCAGCAGCAGCAGCAGATTGATGAGGCTCGTAGAAAGCTTGCAGAGGACCAAGCGCAGCGGGATCGGGAGGCGGTACAGGAGCGGGAACGGAAAGCCCGCGAGGATGCCCAGCCTAAAGTTTTTCGTCCAGATCCGGTGTCGTCTGCTATTCCGAAGCGCGGACCGGCTAGCTACAGTGGACCAAGTTCGGGAGAGATTATTTGGGAAGGCGATCTCAAAGGTACCACCTTAGTCACGATTGACAATGATCGTGCCGATGTAGGCATGCTGACTGGCGCCTTACCCGGCATTCTGTGCCTCATTCAACCGGCAGACCCCAAGCGGGTCAGCATTGCGTCGACACCAACTCCGTACAACCAATACAAGCGCATGGTTTTTCGCGTCTCCGGCAATGGGAGAACACGAGTAGTAATCAGATGGTCGCTACCGTAGAAAAGGATAACCCGTATGAGTCGATTACTGTTCCTCACGTTGTTGTTCACTATTGTGAACGTACCAGCACCAGCTCAGGTTCAACCGCTTGGGCTGAAACACGTTACTTTCGTCGTGAAGCTGATGTCTCCGATCAGCACCAACACATCGAACCCCGGCGATACATTCGCGGCGCTCGTTGAGTCGCCTTCCGAGTACCACGGCGCGGTCTTCGTCGGCAAGATTACCAAGCTGAAGAAGCCCAAAAAGGGAGTAGGCAAGGGCAAGGCTGAGATCGCTTTTCAGTTCGACGCTCTGACCGCAAATGGGAATACCCATCCGGTTATTGCTGATCTTAAAGATGTGACGAACTCTAAAGGTGTGAAGTCGGTCGACGAGGAAGGGCAGATTATCGGGAAGACATCAAACAAAAAGCGCGTCGGCGCTGCGGCGGGGGGCGCAGGCCTTGGTGTACTCATTGGCGCCCTCGGAGGTGGTGCCCAAGGTGCCGCTGTTGGCGGGGCAGCGGGCCTGGCCGCAGGCATAGCTATAGGACTGACGATGACGACAACGGGTTCTCAATTGGAGTTCCTACCTGGTTCTCATTTCACGCTTGATGTTTCGGATCGTAACCGCAAATAGATAAGTGAAGGCCGGTGAGAATTCGTGGCCGGTCCGATCATTAAAGGCAAACGTGTACAGGATGCCCCAAGTTCCTGCGGCGCGGTAGGCTTGCCGACGGCAATTCTCATCCACAAGTGCCGAAGGGCCTCACTGCCTGGGGTAAAGTCAGACGGGGGTTGTCGTCTCAAGACCACGGACACGGGATTGAAGCCGGGCCGGCGTCCACCGTACGAGCAACTCCCGGATGTAGAAGTGCGTGACTGGCAAACTGGTGTACATGAGGTCAAATGCTGCCATCCCTGGCTTCAGCATTTTCCGCGGCGTTCAGCATCCCAGATACGGCGCTTCGGGTTCGTTACAGAGGAGAGGATTGTAGGACTTCCTGCCCTTCTATAGGTGCAACTGGTGCGCACTTCTTCGTGCAATGTCGCGAAGAGTTCGGATCAGCGTGTCGTTGTCCAAAGAATGGCCTACATCTGCTTTCAAATGAGTGCCCACCAGTCTGAAACACTTGTGCTATATCATGTAGTACTTGCGCATGGCACTGGAGAACGCTGCCCCTGTTGAAAAACAATTGCCCTTAACCTTGGTAAAGGCTGGATTGGCAATCCTGCTTTTTCCGATGCTCGGAATGCCGGTACCGCCTGCCGCGGGAAGTCCTGTGCTCCTACCCATCGAGGTGGCCGGCGCGGATGGCACAACTGCGGAAGTCACGGTGGACGTCCCCGATTCCGCTGCCAGCCAGGTGCGATCCCTCTGGATGCAAGTGCATAACCTGGCGTATGCAGAGATGCTCAGCGTCCAGGTGAATGGGAGCGCATGGCTCCCTGTCAATAACCAGACAGCGACAGTCGCCGAGCCGGGCAAAAGCTACGGCGGGATCGGGGGAGGATTCTCCACCCTCCAAATGACGCTGCCCCTGCCTGGTGGAGTGGTGGTAGGGCATGCTACTACCGTGCGGTTCCGTTTCAACCGCTCCAATGGGCTGTCGAGCGGCTTCCGCGTGCTGGCCTTCAATTTCGTGACGGCTGATGGGCAGATGGCACTGCCCTCCACGGCGTTCGCACAAGATAATCCCAACGCCTGGACGCCGCCGCGACGCGAGTCCACCGATATCGCGCTGGGTAGACGGTATTGGTATTCGGGGCAACTGGTGGCCAACAACGCACCGGGCGCGCCCCAGATTCGCGCTCATTGCGCCGACTGCCACACACGCGACGGCCGCGACCTGAAGTACTTTAACTTCTCCAACCGTTCGATCATCGAGCGATCGAAATTTCACGGCCTTTCCGCAGAGATAGGCGAGCAGATCGCGAGCTACATTCGATCGTTGCCAGTGCCCAATCCCGGACGGCCATGGAATCCTCCCTATCAGCCGGGTCCGGGGCTCGACGCGCAACCGGTAAGCCACTGGGCGGCCGGTGCAGGACTCTCATGGGTGCTCGAACGCGATCAGGACTCGCTACCCTTTCTGTTCCATTCCGCGGGAGAAGGCGGCGAGCTGCGGATCACCGCCGATGCCTTCCGTCCCGACGGAAATTTAAATCCGCGCGAAATCCCCATTTCTCTTCAGTTGCCGGATTGGGGACACTGGCTGCCGCGCGTGCATCCGGTGGACGCTTGGGGCGCGGACTTCCTTCATAGCGATCTGTATCAGGCGTACGGCGATCCGGAAGCGCCCGCGCCAGTGAAGTCGAAGGGCCGCGGCGGCGAACCGCAGAAGGGCGTGCGCGCCCTGCTGGAATCGCGCGATCTTTCGAAGCTCATCGCGTCAGGTGAGGTCGTTTCGGCTTTCGATCGTTGGTCCAAGGCGCAGCGGAAATTTCTCGCGGGGCGAGTGGAGCGGACGCCGGGAGGCTGGTCGCCGGAACTGACGGACAAGGTTTATTCCACGCAACTCTGGCAACTCACGAAGACCTGGGAGATGTCCCAGGAGTTCGGCCTGGAGGAACGTGGACGCGAATACTATGGCGCCTCGGGAGAGCCGCGAACCTGGCTCAATACCGCGTCGTTGGCCACGGCTCCGGCATCGGCGGGCGTGCCGGATGGTCCGGCGGGGATGGGTGGCAGCGCGCTCACCAACGAATACTACGACAATGCCTGGTATGAGGTACAACTGCTGGTGAATAGCGGCAATCACCGGCATCACACCCGCGAGCCAATCGACTGGGTATACGTGGTGGATCGCTGCAAGGCGATGTACCTCGAAAGCCGTCGCCCGGAACCGGCACGAGTGCTGGTGGCTGTGGTAAAAGCGATGCAGTCGGCCGACCCGAAGGTCGGGCCGGACAATCAGGTGCGAGGATGGCGGCCGGACGACACGGTCGACCCACGAATCCTGGTGAACAGCGATTGGGCCCCGATCTTTCAAGCGCTCGATCCAGAGGTGCGCAGGGCGATCACGGAAGCGATGCTGACGGCCTGGCTCGATAAGAATACGAAGTACCGCACGGCGCAGTATTTCAATCAGGGGACGACCTCGTTGACGCAGGCGTATGCCCTTCCGAAAGAGCTAGGCGGAATTTCGGGTGGGAATGTCTGGCTGGCGGCGCCGCAGTTTCAGGCGGCGGGTGTCTCGCCGGACACGGTGGCGCGGCTGGTCAAGTGGGGACGCTCGTATGCCAATATGGCGGCGAGCTTGCATTACTGATCCGGTGAGTTACCTTCCTCAATACTCCAGGAGCTTCTCCATCTCCTCTGTAAGGCGGTCGGTTTGCGGGAGAATCGCTGCCTCGAGTTGCGGGTGGTAGCCCACCCAGGTATCCAGCGCGCCAACGCGCCGCACCGGGGCGTCCAGGCGATCGAACAGTTCGTCGGCGATGCGTGCGGCGATCTCTGCGCCGTATCCCCACGAAACGCAATCCTCGTGGGTCACGATCACCCGATTGGTTTTTTCCACCGACTCGCGAATGCACTCCCAGTCATAAGGCGCAAGTGTTCGCAGGTCCAATATCTCGATACTGGCATCGGGCTTCCGCCGTTCCACTTGCGTGGCGGCTTGCAGCGCTTTCTGCACCAGCGCGCCGTAGGCAATCACGGTCAGGCTCTTGCCCGGCTTGACGCTCCGCGCTTTGCCGAACGGAATGGTGTAATCCTCGCCGGGATGCGGAGAACGATTGTACGGCTCGCGGTAAAGTCGCTTGTGCTCGAGGAACATCACCGGATCGTCGGACCGTAGCGCCGTGCGCAGCAGCCCGCATGCGTCCAGAGCGTTGGAGGGCATCACCACACGCAGGCCGGGAATGTGGGTGAAGGTCACCTCGCCGCACTGGCTGTGATAGATCGCGCCGCCATTCAGGTAGCCGCCGATGGCCACCCGAATGATGGCGGGGCATGAGAAGTTACCGTTGGATCGCCACCGCATCGTGGCCAACTCGTCGCGGAGCTGCATCATCGCCGGCCAGATGTAATCGAAGAACTGAATTTCCGCAACCGGCTTGAGTCCGCGCGTGGCCATGCCGATGGCGCGCCCGACAATCGACGCCTCGGCGATCGGCGTGTTGAAGCTGCGCTTGGGGCCGAACTCCACTTGAATCCCCGCCGTAACCTTAAAGACGCCGCCTTTGCCTTTTATCTCCGATAGACTCGCTTCTCGCGAGCAGTCGGCTACATCCTCGCCGAAGACCAGAATGTCGTGGTTGCGGCGCATTTCCTCGCGCAGGGTGGCGTTGATCAGGTCCACCATGGTCATCGGGTTGCCATGGAATTGGGGTTTAGACACGAATTCGGCAGACGTGGGGTCGACGTCATCCGAATACAGATGCAGCAATGCCGTTCCGGGCGCGGGAGGCTCGTCGCGGAGCGCCTGTTGCGTCGCCTGATGCACCTCTTCGTCGACCTCATGCATGATGCGTTGGACCATCTGGCGGTCCATGACTCCCTGGTCCACTAGAAACTTCGGAAAGCGGATCACTGGGTCCCGCTCCGCCTCGAGTTTACGCTCGGCCGGCGTTTTGTAAAGGCGCTCGTCATCGGAGAGCGAATGGGAATAGGGGCGAATCACGTGAGCGTGCACTAATGCCGGGCCACCTGTGCGGCAATGCGCCACCGCAGCCTGCATAACGCGGTACGAGGCCAGGAAATCGGTGCCATCCACTTCCTGACGGAAGAGCCCGGGGAATCCTGAAGCCAGTTGCGAGATACTTCCGCCCGCAGTCTGGCATTCCACCGGCACGGAAATGGCATAACCGTTGTCCTCGATGAGGAAGAGCACTGGCAACCTGCCGAGGCAAGCGGCGTTTAATGCCTCCCAGAACTCTCCCTCGCTGGTGGCGCCGTCGCCCGACGAGACCAGCGTGACCTCATCAGTGCGCGGGTCGCGATACCGGCCGCCCTCGGCGCAACCGATGGCTTGCACGAATTGGGTTCCAGTAGGGGATGAGGAGCTGACGATATTGAAGCGGCGATTTCCCCAGTGAGAGGGCATCTGGCGGCCGCCTGAGGCGGGATCCTCCGCGGCGCCAACGGCTTGCTGCAGCATCTCGTGGGGGGTAACTCCCAACGCCAGGCACAGGGTCCGGTCGCGGTAGTAGAGGTAGAACCAATCGTGGCCGGGACGCATGGCCATCCCTGCCGCCGCTTGGATCGCTTCGTGTCCCGCGCCGCTGATTTGAAAGAAGATGCGATTCTGGCGCTTCAGCGCGATCTCGCGGTCGTCCAGGCGGCGGGCCGTGTGCATCAGCCGGAACGCGCGAATGAGATCTTCTGCATCGAGCCCCTCAAACTGGCCCGCTGCGGCGGACTGCTGTGTCGTCGGAGTGGTGGCCACCGTTCGCTCTTTCCCCCCAATCCAGTGTACGACGAAGTGGCAGACCTACCGCTCCGTGGTGTGGGCCAGTTTCGCCGCGCTGATCGCCTGTCCGATGTGCCGCTGGGTGTGTTCGGCGATATGCGTCAGAAGCCCGATCACGGTGGTAGGAAGTTGTTTGCGTCCGACGCCGCGAACCTCCGCGAGGCTGGCGACGTCGAGCGAACGGACAATCTGCTCGGCCTGCTGAAATGCCCGATCCAGCGCGGAGAGCAATTCTTCGCGTCCGGGGCCGGGGTGCACATCTTCCGACCGGAGTGCCGCCATCTGCGCGTCGTTGAGCGCGCCGCGCTGCAGATACGTCATCAGACGGTCGGTGCTGCCGGCGATATGGCGGATGTGGAATCCGACCGAACCAAAACCGTGCGGGCGCTCCCAAATTTGGGTGTCGGTGAGTCCTTCGGTGTACTGGCGGAGATCCTCGCGCGCCTGCTGGAAGGTATAGAGAATCGGGGCGACGAGCGGGTTCACGCCGGCGGCCGGTCCGCGCAGCCAGGGTTCCGGAAGGCTGTCCATATCTCCCAGTATGCACTTGCTGGGCGGTTCTTGACATCGAACTACATACATAGGTCAATGACGACATTGCGGATGCGGTTCCAGTTTCGGCCGCTTCGTGGGTAGACGGAGTGAGCCAATCTTTCGTGATGCCTGACGCCGGGCCGCTGTTGGCCGCGGCTCCGCGTACCTCGGAGCGTTTCCGGTGCTCGTGTGGGGCATTTGGCTCTGCGGCTTCGTGCTGATTGGCGCGGGCTGGCTGTCTTCGTGGATGCGCGCTCATCGATCTGGAGTGAAAAACCGGCGGCTTGGCAGACGCCCGAAAAGCAGCGACACGAGTGTCGACGCGGCAAACAGAAGTGCTTGCGCCACGGCTTGGTACAATCGCAGTGATGCCCAACGAGACTTACGCCGTATTCGATACTACGGAAGGCCGTTTCAAGATCAAGCTTTTCGCCGATCAAGTGCCTAAGACCGTGGAGAATTTTGTCAGCCTGGCGGATGGAACCAAGACGGGTAAGCCGTTTTACGACGGCACCGTTTTCCATCGCGTCATCCCAAGGTTCATGATTCAGGGCGGCGACCCGGAAGGCACGGGACGCGGCGGTCCAGGTTATCGATTCGACGACGAATTCCATCCGCAACTCCGGCATTCCAAGGAGGGAATCCTCTCCATGGCGAATGCCGGAAAAAACACCAACGGAAGCCAGTTCTTCATCACGGTGGCGCCGACTCCCCATCTCGACAACAAACATAGCGTCTTCGGCGAAGTGGTCGAAGGATACGACATCGTGAAGAAGATCTCCGAGGTTCCGACACGGCAGGACCGGCCGGTGAAGGAGGTCCGCGTCAACTCCGTGAAGATCGAGCGTAGCGGCCAGTAAGCCCGCGGCGCGCCGCCCCGACCTATGCGACTGGCGATCTTCGGCGGCACCTTCGATCCGATTCATAACGCGCATCTGGCAATCGCGCGGCGAGCTGCCGCGGAAGTCCGTCTCGACCGTGTACTTTTCGTTCCCGCCGCGCGTCCTCCGCACAAGGGCGGTGGTACTCACGCCGCCTACGACGACCGCCTGCACATGGTCGAACTGGCGATTGCGGGCGAACCGCGATTCGAAGCATCGCGCCTGGAAGAAGGCACGGCTTTCAGCTACTCCATCGACACGATTGAAAAAGTGCACCGGCTGCTGGAGCCCGGCGACGAGCTCTTTTTCATTATCGGGGCCGATGCGTTCGCGGAGATTCGGACCTGGCGGCGCTGGCAGGACGTGGTACGAGCCGTGGATTTCATCGTAGTGAGCCGCCCCGGGCACCAATATGAAATCCCACCCGGGGCCCGTGTGGAGCGGCTCGACTCTTTGGAATTACGAGTCTCTTCGTCCGAAGTTAGACGCTCGCTCGGAGCGAATGAGTACAGTGACGCTGTGCCCGAGCGTGTTCTTGAGTACATTTTGAGCCATAGCTTATATCTAAACGAGAGTAAGATGGAACGGTGAGCGGTGCTTTCTTTAGATACACCCGTGTGTCACGAAGTCACCGCTTCTATCTGAGTTGTCACCGCATAAATTCTTGCCGGGTCGCATCCAGGCGGCGGATGTCGAGCTGGCGTAATTCCCACTAAGTCTCTGGCCAGTGAGGAACTTAGCGGCGGAAATCGGGTTGCCGCCGCTCCACATTTGCAGGACTAACCGCGATGACGATCGGAAGGGATCTCTTTGGAAGGAACCTTGCTTTTACTGGTCCGGGCGCTGCCCGGCCGAGATCCGCTGTATCCGAACGCCCGCATCTTGACTGGAGGTTTGTTTTGAAGAGGTCGTTGACCGTTTCTATTCTGTTTGTACTATTTGGCGCAATCGCGCTGAACGCTCAGCAATTGAGCGTGGATAAGTCAACCTTGAATTTTTCCGTCCAGGCCGGGGGCGCCGCAGTGACCCAGACGCTAAATGTGACCGGCTCCGGCGCATTCACCGCCCTTTCGGACGCGTCCTGGTTAAAAGTTAACCCGACGAATGGCTCGGCTCCCTCGGGACTGACAGTAATTGCCGACCCGACCGGCCTCGCGCCGAATGTCTATAACGGGGATGTCTTTATCTTCGGCTCGGGCTCCGGATCGAACCAGATCGACGTAAGAGTCACTCTTACTGTCAGCAGCATCTCGGTAAGTCCGACGTCTTTGTCTTTCGCTTACCAGATGGGCGCGAATCCTCCACCCAATCAGTCCATCGCGCTCTCAGGACCGCAGACTGGGTATACTGCTACGGTCAGCACTACTGGTAACTGGCTCCAAATATCAACCGGCGGAAGCACACCCGGCACCACGATCAGCGGCACTTCTCCCGGATCGATTACAGCCTCGGTGAACTTCAATGCGTTGGCAGTGCTGCCTCCCGGGACCGCGGGCGGAAGCATTATCATCACGCCGGTTACAGGCGTCGCTCCGATTACCATACCGGTCAGTGTGCAGGTTACTAATGCTCCTCCGGTGACGGTGAGCCCGAACTCGGTTTCGCTGGCCTATCAGATCGGCGGAAGCAATAACAACGCCTCGCAGACGATCAGCCTCTCCACCACTGGCATTCAGGGAATCCCGTTCACCGTGGTGCTTACGGCGGACTTCAATCCCTCGGGGCGCGTCTGGTTCACGGTTTCACCTCCCAGCGGCGGAACGATCCCAACCAACGGGAGTACACCTCTTACCATCGCTTATGACCCAACCGCCATCTTGCCTGCCCAATTAACACCTTACACGGGTAAAGTGACTTTGCAGACACCGGCGGGAACTCCTACGCAACAGGACATCCCAGTATCTCTGCTCGTTTCCAACTCTCCCTTGGTGAGCCTGTCCGCGAACACACTCAACTTCACCTACCAGCTCGCTACCGCCACTCCGGCAGCGCAAAACGTTACCGTGAACAGCACCAGCGGTGCGATCCCCCTGACCTTGGCCGCCTCCACCGCAAACAACAGCGGCAACTGGTTGACGGTACCGGCAACCGGCACCGCAGGCACGCCCTTCGCCGTCGGTGTGAATCCCACCGGGCTCGCTCCGGGGACGTACACCGGCACGATCACGGTGACTGCGAGTGGAGCCGGCAACAGCCCGCTGCAAATCGCGGTCACGCTCAAAGTAACCAACGACCCGGTGATCGTAATCTCGTCGAATGGCTGCTCTACGGGTACATTCAGCTCCTGTCCGATGACCTTCCCGGTGCAAATCGGACAAGCGCCGATTCCCTCCCAATTAATCCGCATCACCAGCAGCACCGGCGCGGCGCTCAATTACACCGCCACGGCGCAGGTGACCTCCTGCGGCGGGAACTGGCTCACACTGGCCGGTCCGACCTCGGGAACCACCGATGCCACGTTTAGCGCCACCGCGGTGGCGACGAATATCGCGGCAGGCAGCAAGTGCACCGGCACGATCTCGATCAGCGCGACCAATGCCTCAACCGGCGCCGCCGCACCTAACAGCCCCCTCCAGATTCCCGTGACGCTCTATGTCAGCAGCACGGCTCTGTTGGAGACAAGTCCCAGCGCGCTGACGTTCATGGGGCAGTTGAACGGCCCCACCACAGCGCAGCAGACCATCAATCTGTTCAGCACCAGTTCCACCGATGCGTTGACCTACACGGTTTCGACCACCACGGCAAACAACGGCACGTGGCTCTTCGTGAGCCCCTTGAATGGAACTGCGGCGGCTACCGGCAGTTCGCTTACGGTGCTGGCCTCGCCGGGTATCCTCTCGGCTGGAACCTATACCGGAGCGATCACGATCACGGCGACGGGTCCAGGCGGCGCGGCAGTAGCCGACAGCCCGGTGACCATCCCGGTGGTGTTCCAAGTGAACGCCGGCACCATCTCGGCCACCCCGACCACGCTCAACTTCACGCAGGTGGCGGGCGGGACGGCGCCGACGGCGCAGACGGTTACGGTCTCCGGCGCGCCGAACGCGATCAATTACACGGTCACGGCTACCGCCGACAACGGTGGCACCTGGCTTACGGCGACCTCCGCGAACTCCAGCACCCCCGGGACGGTTTCGGTTTCGGCTAGTGCGGGAAGCCTCGCAGTCGGCACTTATAACGGCCACGTCACCATCACCGCAGCCACGCCTCCTGGGGCGTCGGGGAGTCCGATCACGATTCCCGTCACGCTCAACGTGGTGGCGGCGCAGACACTCACGGCCTCGCCCAACAATGTCAGCTTCAACTACATCACGGGCACGACGGTCCCGGCGAATCAAACGGTGACGGTCTCCTCCACGGGAGGAGCGGCTCCATTCACTGTGAAGGTCGATCAGGGCACCGGAACCTGGTTAACGGTTACGCCCACCAGCGGCAACACTCCGGGCACACTGACGTTCGCGGCGAGCCCCACCGGACTCGCGGCGGGCAAGTACACGGCCACGGTGACGGTCAGTTCCACCTCGGCCTTGACTCCGGCGACGGTGACGGTGACTCTGACGGTCTCCACCCCAGTGCCGCCGTTGGTTACATCCATCAACAACGCGGCGAGCTATGGAACAGCGGGGGTCTCGCCCGGAGAGAACATCGTAATCTTTGGCACTGGCCTCGGTCCTACGGCCCTGGTTGCCGGCACGGTGACCAACGGCGTGTGGAATACCAGTGCAGGCGGTGTCTCGGTCACGTTCGACGGGGTGCCGGCTCCCGTTATCTACGCGTCGGCTCTGGCTACCAGCGTGATGGTGCCGTACGGCGTGGCGGGCCGGGCTACAACGTCCGTACAGGTCTCCTATCAGGGCGTGCTTTCCACGCCGCTGACTTACAACGTGGTGCAAGCAGCGCCGGGCATCTATTCCCAGAATTCTTCGGGAACCGGGCCGGGCGCAATCTTGAACCAGGACAACAGCCTGAACGGCCCCGCGAAACCGGCAGCAGCTAACTCGGTGATCGCGGTCTATATGACAGGGGAAGGTCAGACGACTCCGGCTGGCACGGACGGCGCTCTGGCTACGACCTTGAATAAGCCGCAGCTGCAAGTTACGGCTACTGTCGCCGGGATTCCCGCGACCGTCCAGTACGCTGGTTCGGCTCCTGGCGAGATCTACGGGGTCATGCAGGTGAATATTCAACTCCCCGCAAACACGCCATCCGGCCCACAACCGATTGTTATTAATGTGGGCAGTTTCAGTACACAGACTGGCATTACCGTGGCAGTCCAGTAAGCAAGCAGGTTGATTTCCTTCTTCAGACGCCGGCGGAAACCCCGCCGGCGTTTTCTTTTGTGGTGAACGTGTGGGATAAGTGAAATCAAGACAGCAACGTCGAGTAACTCGCCACGGTGCTGAAGTTGGTGCGCGCCCGAAAAGCGTCGACAGGATTGTCGACGCGGCAAACAGGAGTGTTCGCGCCACGAGCGCACACGAAAGGGGGACGGAGACGGTCAGTTGCCGCTGAAGTTCGTCAGCACGATGAAGATGCCGGCGAACACGACCACTGCAAAAGCCGCCGTGATCGCGAGTTGAGTGTATGTGAGCCCGGCGATGGAGTCCTTATGGGCGACGACGGTTTCCTGTGTGGGAAGAGGCTTGGCCATGGCGGCCTCGCGGGTCTTCGGATCGTGAATCTCCGCCGGAAGCATATCCATCTTATGCAGCTTCACGGAACGCACCATGTAGCCGAAGGTCTGATTGTGCGTCAAGATCTGGCGAAACTTGCCGGGATCGTCAAAAACCACTACCAGATCACCGGTCTTCAGGCGGGCCAATGGCGCCGATTTCAGGTCAGGCTGATCGTACACGGTCGCGTCTCCCAAAAGGCGATGGACACGACCCATCGGGCTGCCAGTGGTCAGCACCGAGAGTTCGTCCTGCCCCATCGAGTCGGCGGTTCCCGGTGTTTTCAGAGCGGGATGGTCCCGGCCAAAATCGCGGCCTACGCGGGCGGCCTCTTCGAGCACTGAGATCGGAACACCGCCGTTGAACTCCATCAGCCGGTTGATGCGGGTCTCGATGGGCGGGTGTGTCGCGAGCACGTTGCCGCGGAACAGACTCATCAGGCCCTCTACCTGGGCGGGGTCGGAAAAATACAGATGCGAGATCAGTCCGTTCGCGCCGGGCAGTGCCGATCCACAGCCGCGGATCTTCGCCAAAGCGCGCAGAAGGCCTTCGGGATAGCGCGTCAGGAGTGCGGCGTCCGCATCCGCCTGAAATTCGCGGCTTCTGGAGATGGCCGCTCGAATGGCCGCCGCCAAGACAGGCGCGATGAAGAAGACATACACGTAAATCGGGGCGAGCGCCAGGGTGTACGGGACGCGGAAGCGGCCGCCGGCGGGGCTCCAGGTGTTCGTGGATTGCCGGCGCGCCTGCAGATAGCGCTGCCGCATCAGATAGGGAAGGCGCAAAAAGATCGCGATGCTGGTGACAATCGTATTGAGGCGCGTGTCGCGATTTCCAATGTGCGACATCTCGTGCGCCAGGACGCCTTCCAGTTCGCGATGTTCGAGCAGCGCCAAGAGTCCATGAGTGACAGCCACCACCGATCGCGAGGGGTCCATACCGGCGGCAAAAGCATTGGGAACGGGCGAATCGATCACGTACAGTTTGGGCACGGGAAGACCGGCGCCGATAGAAAGATTCTCGAGGAGGCGTTTCGCCTCTGCCTCGGCCGGGCCCGCGGGACGGGCCCCGCACATCGCCAGCACCTGGGACGTGGGTGAGGATGCCAGGCTCCAGAACATCAGACCCAGAACACCCATTAAGCCGAATGCGAAGACAATTGTTACCTTCCACTGCAGAATCTCGTTCTCGACGCGGGTGCGGTGAATCTTGGCGAGATCGGCCTCGATTTCGCGCTCCACAGCACTATCGTATTCGGTGCGAACGCTTCCGGGCGGCGGTTGGGCAGCCAGCGACTTCTGCAGCCGTTCGTCGATGTCTGAGCTGATTACGTGGTGGCCGAGCTGTGACAGTGTCCACTGTGCGGCCAGGTAGCTGAGTCCGGCTATGAAGGGGACGATAGACAGGATCGCTATAGCCACCAAGAACACCGTCTTGCGGCGATTCTGTGCGATCCGATCGTAAACCAGTACGGATTGTGTCACGGTCGGCGTCATATTCAGACCTTCGCGAAGTTCACCTGAATGTCTTCGTTGACACTGGGTTCAGCAGTAAAGAAGGTTACCGGCTCAAAGCGGAACCAACTGGCCAGCATGTTCGCCGGAAAGGTTTGGATGCGGGTGTTGTACGACATCGCATTCTGGTTGTAAAACTGGCGGGCGTAGGCGATCTTCTCTTCGGTGTCCGCCAGTTCTTCCTGAAGCTGTGAGAAGTTTCCCGCGGCCTTGAGCGCGGGATAATTCTCCGCGACCGCCATCAGGCGTCCGAGCGCCTGGGTCAGGATTCCGTCAGCAGCGGCAGAAGCCGCCGGGCCTGAAGCCTTGGCCAAAGCGCCACGGGCTTGAGCCACCTCCGAGAAGACCTCATGCTCGTGAGTCGCGTAGCCGCGCACGGTTTGTACCAGATTCGGAATCAGGCTGGCGCGACGTTTCAATTGCACATCGATTCCGGACCAAGCCTCGCGCGTGCGGACTCGCGCTCGGACTAACTGGTTGTAAAGAGAGATCGTAAAAAGGATCATCAGCGCTGTCAGAGCGACCGGAATCATCGCCATGAAGATCGCTGACGTCCTGGCAGCCTGCAGCAGCAGTAAAGCAGTCAGCATAGTGGAGAGCCGTCTCTTTCGTGAACGGGTTCAGCCAAGATGTTGACCTGAATCTAGGGAATTGTCTTTACTCCTCTTGGTTAGTAATCGACGCTAACCTATGGCAAATATGGGGATTTGCAGCCTGCGGGCACGCCGCGGAGCGGCTTGGTGTACTTATAGCCACGGCAAATATACACATAGTGGCTATAATGAGAAGCGATGACGAAATCCGACCTTCCCGATCCGGCTTCCCTCTTGCCTCTGCCCGAGGCGACCTTCCACATCCTGCTGGCGGTTTCCGACGCCGACCGGCACGGTTACGCCATTATTCAGGACGTCGCCGTGCGCACCGGCGGCCAACTCAAGCTGAGTGCCGGAACCCTCTATCGCTCCATCGCGCGCATGATGGAGCAGGGGCTGATTCTCGAAACTCGCGAACGTCCCGCGCCCGATCAGGATGACGAGCGCCGGCGGTATTACCGGATTACGCCATACGGACGCGAGGTGGCGCAGGCAGAGGTCCGGCGGTTGGCGCAATTGCTCGACCTGGCGCAGGCCAGCGGATTTGTCACGGGGAGGGCGTGATGCGATTTTTCCGGCTGCTGCTGCATTTGTACCCGGCGTCGTTTCGCTCGGAATATGAAGACGAACTCGCAGAGGTCTTCGCACGGCGTCTTCGCGACGCATCGTGGTGGGGATCCCGCTTGGGAGTCGCTCTGGACGCGTTCGTCGACACGGTCTCGAACGCCGCGGCCGTGCATTGCGACATCCTGTGGCAGGACGTTCGCTTCGCCATGCGGGTCTTGGTGCGGGCGCCGGGATTCACGTCGACCGCGATCGTAGTTTCGGCGCTGGGCATCGGGGCCAGCACCGCGGCGTTCACGGTGACCGACCACGTGCTGATTCGCCCTCTCCCGTTCCGCGATCCGGCCCGCCTCGTGAAAGTCTGGGAGGATCAATCTCCCAATGGGCCACCCGAGTTGGAGCCTTCCCCGGCAAACTATCGCGACTGGAAGCGAACCAACCACACATTCGATGAGTTGGCGGCGTACAGCGGGCTGGCGGCGAACATCAGGGGGAACGGCGAACCCGAGCGGCTGGAAGGGGCATTGGTCACCGCCGGCCTGTTTCCCATGCTGGGGGTCCGGCCCGCGTTCGGACGGATATTCAGCGAGGAGGATGACCGGCCCGAAGCGCCTGCCACGCTTCTGCTGAGCACGGGCCTCTGGAAACGGCGATTTGGCGCCGACCCTGGCATCCTGGGCCGCAAGGTGATTCTGGACGACCTCCCTTATGTCGTGATCGGTGTGATGCGGGAGGATCTGCATTTTCCCTATCGTGGGACTCAGTTTTGGGTGCCGGCCCGCTTCAACGAGGCAGCGTACGCAGACCGCAGTGACAACTACCTGAACGTCATCGGACGGTTACGGCCGGGTATGTCGATCGCGCAGTCACAATCGGAGATGCAGGTGGTGGCAAGGCAGTTGGAGCAGACCTACCCCAAAGAAAATCTCCACTTGAAGATCGCCGTGGAATCGATGCGCGACGATGTGTCGAAGAAATCGCGAATGTTGCTGATGGCGATGCTGGGCGCGGCGTTCTGCGTGCTGCTGATCGCTTGCGCGAATCTCGCGAATCTGCTGCTGGCGCGCGCGCTGTCCCGCCGCAAGGAACTGGCGGTACGGACCGCGCTGGGCGTGGGTCGCGAGCGGATGGTGCGGCAGCTATTGACCGAGAGCTGTATTCTTGCCTTCGCGGGCGGCTCTCTGGGAGTGCTGTTGGCGTTCAGCGCCCTGCCGCTATTGGCCAGGCTGGTGCCCAATGGGCTGCCGATCGCCGAGGTGCCGGCGGTGGACCTGCGAGTATTGGGCTTCGCGGCTGGCATTGCCTTGCTCACAGGGATCGGGTTTGGCGTGCTTCCGTCCTTGCGTGCGTGTGGGAGTGTGGATTTCGCAGGTTTGCGGGAGGGCTCCCGCGGCGGCGTGGGCGGACGCAAGGAGCGGCTGCGCACAGCGCTGGTCACGGCGGAGGTGGCGGGATCGGTGGTGCTGTTGGTCTCGGCGGGTTTGCTGATTCGCGCCTTGTGGCACATCGAGACCACCGACCCCGGCTTTCGCGCCGCGGGAGTACTCACGATGCGTACGGTGCTCCCGGTGCCCAAGTATGCGAGCGGGGCGCGAAGGAACCAGTTTTACTCTCAGGTGCTGGCGGAGGCAAAGGCACTGCCCGGCGTTTCGGGCGCAGCGTACGCCAGCTTTCTGCCCATCGTCTTCGGCGGCGGAATCTGGCATGTGACGGCAGAGGGCGGGCCGCCCGAGAACGTCACCCCGCGCGACACCAGCCTGCGATTCATTACCCCGGGGTACTTCGCCGCAATGGGAATTCCGTTGCGGCTGGGCCGCGACGTTGCGGAATCCGATCAGCCGGAGAGCAACAAGGTGGCGGTGGTCAGCGAGTCGTTCGTCCGCAGGTATTGGCCTGGCCAGAATCCGATCGGAAGGCATTTTTCCATCGCCAACGCGGTGCGCGAAGTAGTGGCCGTGGCGGGCGATGTGAAGGTGCGCGGTTTGGAGCGATTCAGCGAGCCGCAGGTCTACCTTCCTTACCGGCAGCGCCCGGACAATGCCCTCGCGTTTTATGCTCCGAATGAACTGGTGGTCAGATCGACGGCCGACCCAAGCGTCCTGGTGTCGCCTCTCCGCCAGATTATCGGAAAGGCAGACCCCGAACAGCCCATTTCGGCAGTGCGCACACTGTCGGAGATTGTGGAGATGGATACGGCGTCGCGCGCCGTCCAGGTGCGAGTGTTGGGCGCGTTTGCGGCGATCGCGTTTCTGTTGGCGGGGATCGGGCTGTACGGCCTGTTGTCGTATGCGGTATTCAGCCGGTCTCAGGAGTTTGGAGTCCGCATGGCGTTGGGCGCGCAACGCCGCAGGATCGTCGCAATGGTCGTACGCGATGGCGCGCGGCTGGCATTGGCGGGCGTGATCCCCGGAGTGTGTCTCGCGTACGTAGCCGCGCGCAGTATGTCAGCGCTACTGGCAGACGTCAATCCGGCGGATGGCGCGACGTTTGCGAGCGCCGTGACGTTGTGCCTCGTCATGACCTTGGCGGGCAGCCTGCTACCGGCGGTGCGAGCGGTTCGGCTCGATCCCACGCGCGTCATGCGATCGGAGTGATCGTAGAGTTACTTTGCGCTTTCCACGAATTCGTACCGATCGCCCTTCCATTGGAACAAGTAGGTGTCGGTGGGCACGCTTCTCTGGAAGGGATCATTCTGTATCCGGACCTCTAGAACGATCCCGCCTTCGGGCGTGCCGTGGGCGTTTACGGAACCTTTGCAGATCCCGCGAGATTTGGTGTCACCGCTCAGTCCGAATATCGGGTCCGGCACTTTGGTGAGTGTCCAGACCTCTTTGAACGTGTCGCCGCTGCGTTCCACCACGTGGACGCGAGTGCATGTTCCGTTCTGCCGCTCCACCAGCAGGATCTGATGGCGCACCTTGAGGGAATCGGCGTCGAGATTCAGAAGGCGAGATCCGTCGGTGTTGTCGTTGATGCCTGCGAACATGCGGATGGCGCGAACATCGCTGACGGGAAGTCCAGTCTTCTGCGCCCACGACTGATCTTCGCGCTGGTGTTGGCTCAGAATGTAGTCTTCGTGGAATGCCCGATCCGTCTGCCCAAACGAGACGGCGGAGGAAAACAGCAAAGCGATCAGAACAGGCTTCACGGCCATCAATATAACACCGCGAGAGAATGCATTAGAATGGCAGGGTGCGTGCGCAGACTCGACAGGGCCGACTTGGCGGCCCCCCGGAATGTCTCGGCAAGAGTGCCGAGACGGCAAACCGCCGTCTTTGCGCCACGCCTGTCCGCGCGTGAAAAAATGGATCACCATTGACCGAACCCTCACTCCCGACGGCAAAACCATCGCCCTCCTGGAACATGATGGGGACTACGTCATTCAGGTGGATGGCGCGGAGCTCATGTCTACCCGCCAATATTCGTCGGAAGAGCGCCTTGCGGAGCTGGCGTGCGCGCACTTGCAGGACGTCGCGCGCTCCCGGATTTTGATCGGGGGCTTGGGTTTCGGCTTCACGTTGAAGGCGGCATTGGCGGCGGCGCCCGCGGATGCAACCGTGGTGGTCGCGGAGATCTCCCGGGCGGTGATCGAGTGGAATCACAACCCGCGATATCCGTTCTCAGCGGATGCGTTGGCTGACCCGCGGGTCATCCTACGGCAGCAGGATGTGGTGGAGGCGGTCGGGGCATCGCGCGGCATCTATGATGCGATTGCGCTGGATGTGGACAATGGACCCAACGCGCTGAGCACCGACGGAAATTTCCGGCTCTACAACGATTCGGGTCTTCGCCAGGCACGCGCTGCCCTGCGCCCTGGAGGATGTCTGGCCCTTTGGTCGGCCGCGCCCGATCCGAGTTTCGAGAGGTTTCTCGCCGCGGCGGGGTTCACCGTCACTGTTGAGCGGTCGCGTGCCCATGGAAAGCGCGGCCGTTGGCACACGATCTTCGTGGGTCGAGCGAAGTGAAGGGATCAGGGCTCTCTGCCGTAGACGGTGGTCGATGGATTGTAATTGCGCCAGTCGAACCAATAATCTTTGAGCGCGGGAAGTTGCTCGAGGCAGGCGCCTTTGGATTTGCCTGAAACGGCGCATCCTTGGAAGTTCCAACCGCTGCCGGTCGCGGCGTCCATGAAGAGTGCCTCTGCCGATGGTTCCGTGACGCGGTAGAAATCAGGTGCGCCCTCCACACCGCGAATTCGCCCGCGAAAGACACGAATGGATTCGTTGTCGGGTCCGACGACCAGCAGCACGGGCTCGGGTCCCATGCGATCTTTCACCAGCTTCTCTTGCAGCACTCGTTCGTAGAGGAACGCGCGGCTGGCGCCGAATGCCTGCACGCCCAACATCAGATCGCGCGAGGTGAGCGAATGTTCGGGGAAATCCAGAACGGTGGGCGCGCGCTTCATCCGCACATCCCAATCTTTGTGGGCATAACCGTTGGCGAATTGCGGAACGTCGTCCAGGACGGTGCCGGACGGCGCTTCCGATTTCCACGCGGCAAACGTCAACTCATCGGAGAGGACGAGGGTAAGCTGCGAGCCCTTCAGAGGCCCGGAGATTGCGGCACCGCTGATCTGCTGCCAGTACGTACCCGTCTCCTCATCGCGCATGAGAAAGTTCTGGTTGTTGATGCCGGCCAAGTGGAACGTCAGCCGCTGTCCCGAGATCGTTCTATTCCACACCAGACCGGTGTGACAGAGCGTTCAATAAGTCGCGACGACCGCCTGGCCTCCGACCACATCATTGATCACATGATGATAGGAAATATCGCGGATCGGATACGCACGCGCCTCGCCCGCGACTCGGATGGCGATGACTTTTTCGTCTCCGTCCAGGTGGGAATCACGCGCTGCGGAGAAGGAAGGGCGAGCGTCCGGATGGAACATCAGTTCGTAGACGTTGACGCGCGCAAGGACGGCGAATATCGCGGCGAAGATTGCGCCCGCCGTGGCGAGGGCCCGCCACCATTTGCCCGGCTGAAGCCGCCAATAGGAGACGCAGGCGACGAGGGCAGCGATCGCGACGAGCGCTGTGATATCCGCGCGGAATCGCGAGACCACCAGTGCCGCCGCCAACTCCCCCGCTCCCTGATGTCGGAAGGGCCGAATGACGTAAATGGGATAGGCCACTGAGAAGAGCGACACGGCCAGGACGGCCAGCATTGAGAACGCGAGAAGGCGGCGCTTCCGCTGCACGGGAATTCCCTCCGATTTGCCAGAGAATACCGGATTCAGCAGGGTGGGTCTATAGCATAAAGGGATTAGCCCGTCGCTTGCTTACGCGCGCGGCTCGTTGTCGGGAAGATTCGCCGGTCGCTTGCTTACGCGCGCGGCTCGCTGTCGGGAAGATTGCCGGTCGCTTGCTTACGCGCGCGGCTCGTTGTCGGGAAGATTCGCCCGTCGCTTGCTTACGCGCGCGGCTCGCTGTCGGGAAGATTTGCCCGTCGCTTGCTTACGCGCGCGGCTCGTTGTCGGGAATTTGCTAGTCGCTTGCTTACGCACCTGACCCGTACAATTGGCGTGCTTGTAGTGAGTTACGAGCCGCGACCGTGAGGGAGCGAACCATTCATTTCCAATTCTCGTCGAAGAGTCCTGCCATCGCGATGTCCCCGACATCCGCGCCCTCTTTGACCTTCAACACCGCGTAATCGCCCATCTTGGGCATGCCGTAATCGCCGCGATATTCGCGATCCTCGATCGTGAGACCGGTATTAATCACGACGTACCGCGAGGGATTCAACGGGTTGGGGTAAATGAGCGCTGGAAAATGCTCCGCCGCAGCGAATTTCTGGTCTCCCATGCTGACCGACTCACGCGTCCAATGCACAGGCAGTTTGGAATTCACCTTCGCGATCCAGCGATTGCTGCCCGGGTCGCCGAACAGGACGACGTTGTAACGGGCGAAGTCGGCTTCCGTGACGTCCTTGTCGTCCACCACACGCGGATGTGCGCGGAGCCACTTGGCATAGAGACGATCGAAACGCGCGAGGGTGCGAAGGGCCTGTTGGTTCACAGCCTCGTTCCATGGTGTGCCGGTGGGACGCACCAGCAGGAACGGGTCGAGAAACGCATCGTCGATTGGGCCTTGTAGGGCGTGGACCTTATGCAACCCGGCCGGCTTGCCATGGGCGACGCGCCATCCAGCCGGTGATTTTTCGAGAGCGATCTCGGGCGACGCCTTCACGCGCAAGACTTGCCCGTCGATGTGGATTTCGGAGGCGTGATCGGTTTCACGAAGCTCCAGACGCGTGAGGTTCCTGGTTGTGATCTGGTACTGCTTGCGGCTGTCGTTGCGCTGCGCGTCGATCTCAGCTCGCTCGTAGTGCTTGGCGAGTTCTTCGAGGCTCACCCAGTAATCGCGGTTGTAGCGCGTGGTGTAGGTGAGAAAGCGAATGTGGTCGGGAGAGATCTGGCCGCGATCTCCATACTGTTTGAGGAAGGCGTCGAGGTGCTGGCGGACCTCCGGACTGGTGCCGTGCCCTGTCTGTTTGGAAATGAGAAAAATCGCCGGCGTACCCTTCGCGGCCAGATCGTTCGGATCCGGGCCTTCTGAGGGGAATCCTTCCTTCTCCAACTGCTCACGGACCTTGATGGACGATTCGAGTTGGCCGCGCGTCGGCGTGCCCGCGGGTGGGGGCGGCAGCGACGACACCTGGGTGTCGTTATCGCCATCGTGCCCGGCCAGCGGAAGGTTGAACACATTGAGCGCCCATTCGGTGTAGTTCTCCCAGATGCGGAGCGTGGCCTGCTGATAGTCGGTAAGGCCGGGCATCTGCGCGCGCCGCGACCAGGTGCCCGCGCCGATCTCGGCCGCGGCCCAACGATCGGGATAGTGCAGAGCGATGTGCCATGCGCCTTCTCCGCCCATCGAGAAGCCTCGCAGGATGACGCGCGCGGGGTCGATCTTGTAGCGCTTCTCCATTGCCTGGATCGCCTCGAAGACGTCGGTCTCTCCCGCGAAGTGCCATCCGGCGCCATTCCAGCGGCCGTAGACGTCGAGCTGGATCTGACCGAGATCGGCGACCGGCGGCCGCGACGGTCCTTGATTGGGGAACGAGTAGAGGAAATCAGCTTCGCTCAGGCGCGCCGCGCGGCCATGGAGCCAGACGTACAGGCGGGACGGCTTCGTGGCGTCGTAGTTGGGCGGCAGGCTGACTCCGTAAGGCTGGACCGAACCATCGAGGGCCGAATAGAATCCGTGAGTGCGTCGCGGGCCTGAAACCCAGGGCGACTGGCCACTCTGCAATTGGCGCGCTCGTTCCAGGCCGGTATCGAGAACGCCGATGGCATGATTGATGCCGTCCTGCGTGAAGAAATCTTCGGGGAACTCCAGAAGTATGCGCCCTGACTTCGCGTAGACCTCCACGTCGGCCAGCAGATCTTCGTTGGTATGCCGCTCCTTCAACTTGCGGACCATACCTTCGAGTTCGTCGACTTTGGATTGGATCTGGCGCTTTTCGTCTTCTGTGGGCTGTACCGAGGGCGCCGGCGCACGTCCCTGTTTCGGAGGTGCGGCGGGAGGTTGCGCCAGGATCGGTAGGAGGGCGATCACTGAGGCAAGGGTCGAAAGCGCCAGGATTGTGGATCGGTTCATGCGTGGAACTCCCAGGTTTATGCGGGCGGCAACGGCCGCGCCTGAGAGTATATCAGGAGGTAGTACGGGCCACGAGGGTGCTTCGCCCCGTAACGGATTCTCGGCGCGGCTAGACGCGTACCGCAGTTCTAATGCTGCGTCCGGTGGCACAGCGCGAGTTTGCCCAGACCAGGCAAACCGTCTGACTCCGACGGGTGCGGCCTTGTAGAACCAGGGAGTTACAAGGAATTTCCGTCGGACTCCGACGGCTTCGAGGGAAAACATGCCCGGATTGCTGAGCGGTCGCGGCCCAAGTTGAGGGCCGGCGTTACGTCAAACGCCGACGTGATTAAGGAGCAACCGCCAGGAATTCTCGGGGTAGCGTAAAGCACCTGGTTCACGAGAGCAGAGCAACAAGCAGCAAGTTTGGGGGAATACGAAATGTTACACTGTTAGCTTCACCCATGCTGTCCATAGTTATCCCGATTCACAACGAGGAGCACTCGCTGCTGCCGCTCTACGATCGTTTGACGGCGGTGCTGGAGCAGTGCAAGCGTCCCTACGAGATTCTCTTCGTGGACGATGCGTCGACAGATCGGAGCTTCGAACTGCTGGCGAACCTGGTGGAGACGGACGGCCACCTGAAGGTGATCCGTCTACGGCGCAACTTCGGGCAGACGGCGGCGCTCTCGGCGGGGTTCCACGAATCCAAAGGCGACATCATCATCGCTATGGACGGCGATCTGCAGCATGACCCAGAGGACATCCCCGCGCTTCTCCACAAGATCGACGAAGGCTACGATATCGCGAGCGGCTGGCGGCAAAACCGGGTGGACAATGCCATCCTGCGCAAGATTCCGTCGCGGATCGCGAATTGGATGATGGCCAAGGCTTCCGGTGTGGCCTTGCGGGATTTCGGCACCACGTTCAAGGCCTACCGCTCGGAAGTGCTGAAGGACGTGAATCTGTACGGGGAACTGCACCGCTTCATCCCCGCGCTGGCGAGTTTCTATGGGGCGCGGATCGCGGAGGTTCCCATCCGCAATACGCCGCGCGCGGCAGGCGATTCGCACTACGGCATCGGCCGCACGTTCCGGGTGCTGTTCGACATCCTGACGATCAAGTTTCTGCTGAAGTACTTCACCCGTCCGATGCATTTCTTCGGCACGCTGGGGCTCATCGGCACGACCTTCGGCGGCGGCATCATGCTCTACCTGACCGTTTTGAAACTGCTGGGGCACGAGATCGTGATGGCGCACGGTCCGTTGATGGTGGCCGGTGCGTTGTTGCTTCTGGGCGGGATGCTGATGTTCAGCACGGGCCTGATTGGCGAGATGATGATGCGGACGTATTTCGAGAGCCAGGATCGCCGCATCTATGCGGTGCGCGAGATCCTCACGCGCAAACAGCGCGGCGTTGCCGGCGGAACGCGGTAGACGGCCCTCAGCGGAAGGCGACTTCCGCCCCCTTACGGATCACAGAGTGGCGGGCGTATTCCGGGCGCTTCTCCGGAAAATCCGTGCGGAAGTGCGCGCCACGGCTTTCCTTGCGGGCCAGTGCGCAACGGGCGATCAGCAGTGCGACCAGCGCGGCATTCTCGTCGGCCAGCGGTTCCAATTGGCGGCATGCCTCAGTGAGCGACGCGGCATCGCGCACAATCCCGCATTTTTGCCAGGCGATCTGCCGCACTTCGGGGGATGACTCTCTGCGGGATGTCGCCGATGTAAGAGGAGTGTCCTCGGCGGGCGCGGTTTCTCGCATCGCGCGGCCTGCCCGAGCGCCAAAGACGACACCTTCCAGCAGCGAATTGCTGGCCAGACGATTGGCTCCGTGCACTCCAGTGCAGGCCACCTCTCCGGCGGCGAAGAGACGTGCGATGCTGGTCTGCCCTTCGAGATCGGTCCACACGCCGCCCATGGCATAGTGAGCGGCGGGCGCCACCGGGACCGCCTGGCGTTCGAGGTCGACCCCATAACGCAGACACGTCTCATAAATCCGCGGAAAGCGTGCGCGCGCGAAGCCTGGCTCGCGATGGGAGAGGTCGAGAAGCACGTCGGGTGCCGCGGTGCGGGTCATCTCGGAGACGATGGCGCGGGCGACGACGTCACGTGGCGCCAATTCCAGCATGGGATGGTATCGCTGCATGAAGCGCTCGCCCTGGCGATTCAACAGGAGCGCGCCTTCGCCGCGCAACGCCTCGGAGAGCAGAAATCGCGGCGCGCCTTCCACGTGCAAAGCGGTGGGATGAAACTGCACGAATTCGATGTCGCTGATGTCGGCGCCGGCGCGGTAGGCCATCGCCACACCATCGCCGGTCGCCACGTCGGGATTGGTGGTGTTGAGGAACACGCAACCGAGTCCTCCCGTGGCCAGGAGCACGGCGCGCGCGGCGATAGGGACTTCCTGACGCGCAACCGCGTCGTAGAGCAGAGCGCCGGCGGAACCGCCGCTGAGAAGCAGATCGGTGGAAGCGGCGAAGCTGCGGAAGGTGACGTTAGGGAGCGAGGCGGCCTTCTGATAGAGCGTGCGGGCGATCTCCTGGCCGGTGGAATCGCCGTGTGCGTGCAGGATCCGATTGCGGCTATGCGCAGCCTCGCGCGTAAAGGCCAGTTTGGCGCCCTCTCGATCGAATTCCGCGCCCCACTCGATCAACTCCTCGATGGCGGCGGGGCCTTCTTCGGTCAAGGTGCGGACGGCGGCGGGATCGCAGAGGCCGTCGCCTGCGTAGAGCGTGTCCTGCTCGTGCAATTCCACTTCGTCGTCATCGTTCAAGGCAACCGCAATCCCGCCCTGTGCGTACTCGGAAGAGGATTCGCGCAGAGTCTCCTTGGCGATGACCAACACCCGGCCGGCGGCTGCCAGTTCGATGGCTGCGCGCAATCCCGCCACGCCCGCGCCGATCACGAGGAAGTCGGTGTTCATCCCTACTGCGATCATAGCAAGCGCATTTTGTACACTCAGAGGAATGGAAATGGCGCACCCGTTTCGCAGCACGCTGTCGGCGCCGTTGGGCACCCACAATGCGGTGTTGCGGGCGCGCTCGCGCGTCCACGTGGTGAAGGATTTCGCGGGACCGCTTTCCATCAAGTCGGTGGTGGCGGGTACGGTGGCGTGGAGGAGCGGCGGGCGCGACCTGGTGGTGGACCGCGATTCGTTCCTGGTGCTGCGGGATGGTGAGCCGTACTCCATGAACATCGATTCGCAAACGCCCGTGGCGACACTGTGCGTATTCTTCCGACGCGGTTTCGCGGAGTCAGCCGGTGCGTCGATGGCACAAGCCGGAATCGAAGTGGAAGGCGGAAGAGCGCCGGCGATCGGACATCTGCACGCGCGCGACGAGCGCATTTTGCCTCGGATGCGGGCGATTGCGGAAGCGCCGGACATGGGAGCGCTTTGGCTCGACGAACAGTACCTGCTTCTGGCGCACGATCTGCTGCTGTTGGATCGCGAGTTGTGCCGCAGGATCGCGCAAATGCCGGCGCGGCGTCCGTCGACGCGCGAGGAGCTATTCCGGCGGGTACGCCGCGGGCAGGAGTATCTGCATGCGCACTCGATGAGCGATTTATCGCTGGCCGAGATTGCGGGCGAGTCGTGCCTGTCGCCGTACCACTTTCATCGGGCGTTCACGCGCGCATTTGGGAAGACCCCGCACGATTATCGGAATGCGCTGCGCCTGGCTCACGCGCGGAGACTGCTGGAATCGACCGGGTTGACGGTGACCGAGGTGTGCGGCGCGGTGGGATTTCAGAGCCTGCCTTCGTTCAGCACCCTGTTCCGCCAGCAGTTTGGGATGCCGCCGACCGGGGTGCGCAAATTAAGCAATTCTCGATAAGACACGCGGCGCACGCCCCGGTCATACTGCCCTCATGATTACACTTCCACTCTTACCTTTGATGTTGGCTCAAGTGAATGCGGACCGCAGCGCGCAGTTCTTTGACGCGATCCGAAAGGGAGATGCCGCGGAGGTCCGCGCGTTGCTCGCCGTCGATCCGGGGCTGGCAACCGCACGGAGAGAAGACGGCGCTACAGCGGTTCTGTGGGCGGCGTATACGCGCCATCCCGAATTGGCGCCGGTGATTCTGGGGCCGCGGGAGCCGGATTTTTTCGAGGCCTGCGCGCTGGGAAGACCGGAACGCGTCGAGCAACTACTGCGTGCGGATCTGGGCCTGGCGAAGACCGATTCCGCGGACGGATTCAGCGGCCTGGGGCTGGCGGCGTTCTTCGGAAATGTGGAGATCGGGCGTTTGCTGGTGGAAGCGGGCGCGGATGTGAATCGGGCCTCGCGCAACGCGATTCGGGTATCGCCGCTGCACTCGGCGGTGGCCAGTGGCAGCGTCACATTGCTCGATCTGCTGCTCTCGCACGGCGCGGCGCCGGATGCGGTGGAGTTTCTGGAGGCGACGCCGTTGCACTCGGCGGCGGGTCACGGGAATCGTGAAATGGTGGAGAAGTTGTTGGCGGCGGGGGCGGATCGGAAGCGGCGGACGAAAGATGGCAAGACGGCGGCGGATCTGGCGCGGCAGTACGGCCACGCTGAATTGGCAGCGGAATTGGAGAAGTAGAGCGGGACACGAAATACAGTGCCTTCAATCCGTTACTGGGGTATCGATACCCGGATTCGGTAAGCCGGGCCCCGGGAGTTGATTTGGTGGCTTCTGTGCCGGAGCCGCGATCACTGGCAATCGGCGCGGCGATGCTCGGGATCCTGCTGGTGATCACCAGAAAGCTGAGAAGAATGCAATGAAGTAGCGGATCACTGGCGCGGATCACTGCGATGTCTTTCGGGGACGCCGGAAACTCCAGCGCTGAGCCTTGCTTGCGCGTGGACTTCTTCCGATCTAGTCTGCACTACTGCCGCGCAAGTTGGGATGCGGCGGACAAGCGTTGTCAGCGAGCCGCGCGCGTAAGCAAGCGATGTCTCGATTGCTCCGAAAGATCGCTCCCTTACGGTCGCGGCTCGTAAGCGAGTCGTCGGCGTGCACACTACCAGAATTCATGGTGGCGATTGACCTGAGCGCTGACGGGCGCTTCACTGAGCCTTGCTTGCGCGACTTCTTCCTATCTAATCTGCACTACTGCCGCGCAAGTTGGGATACGGCGGGTA
>Ga0209060_10000639_pt1 | contig 55276 bp, 51 predicted proteins | sample Coa_R1_8_FD_187155 | JGI IMG/M metagenome (GOLD analysis project Ga0209060, IMG submission 187155) | Surface soil microbial communities from Centralia Pennsylvania, which are recovering from an underground coalmine fire - Coalmine... | ecosystem: Environmental > Terrestrial > Soil >...
TGCTTCCTATGCACGTCGAAGGCACCTATAATTCGCATTGGGACCTCCTCGATAGCTCCGCCCGTACCATGGGCCCTCAGCACTTGCTTGTGCTTGAGCCGAGGGGGTCCCTCTACATGTCATCTTTCTGAGTGGCGAGCGAATGTCGAGTGTCGAGCCGGCCGCTCCGCGACGCGCGACCTCAGGGGTCCGTCACGGGCGGCTCCAGGACGGTCGGAAGCACCCACCGGCGTCCGTCCTTCGCCAGCAGCGCGTCGGCGGCCTCCGGGCCCCAGGCGCCGGCCGCATAGTTCGGGAATCTCGAGGGTCGCCGCTCCTCCCAGGCGGTCAGCATCGGGGCGACCACCGACCATGCGGCGTCGACCTGGTCATCACGCATAAAGAGCGTCGCGTCGCCGCGCATCACATCGAGCAGCAGCGTCTCATACGCCTCGGGCGACGGGGTTCGGAACGCGTGCTCGTAGGAAAACACCATGTCGACCGGGTCGAGGTGCATCACCGGGCCCGGCCGCTTCGCCTGCAGGCGCGTGAGGATGCCTTCCGCGGGCTGCACCCGGATCGCCATGCGGTTCGGCTGCCACTGCTCGACGGCGGACTCGGGGAATGGCTGGTGGGGCGCCGGGTGGAACAGCACCGACACCTCCGAGGCCTTGGCCGGCAACCGCTTGCCGGTGCGGAGGTAAAAGGGCACGCCCTGCCACCGCCAGTTGTCGACGTGAAACTTGATCGCGGCGAACGTCTCGGTTGCCGTGTCCGGGGCCACGTCGGGTTCCTGGCGGTAGCCCGGCACGGGTTTGCCTCCGATGACGCCCGGGCCGTACTGGCCGCGCACCGCCACGTCGGACACGCGCCCGGCGTCGATCGGGCGGATCGCTTTGAGCACGTCGGTCTTCTTGTTGCGGATCTCCTCGTCGTCGAACGACACCGGCGGCTCCATCGCCACGAGCGACAGGATCTGGAGCAGATGGTTCTGCACCATGTCGCGCAGCGCGCCCGCCCGGTCGTAGTAGGCGCCGCGGTGCTCGACGCCGACCTCCTCGGCGACGGTGATCTGGACGTGGTCGATGTACCGCCGGTTCCAGATCGGCTCGATCAACGCGTTCGCGAACCGGAAGGCCAGGATGTTCTGCACGGTCTCCTTGCCGAGATAGTGGTCGATCCGGTAGATCTGCCGCTCCTCGAACAGCTGGTAGAGCGTCTGCGTCAACGCCTGCGCGGACGCGAGATCGCGGCCGTACGGTTTCTCCACCACGATCCGGACGGACGGATCGCCGCGTCGCAGCCCGGTCTCGCGGAGCCGCTCCACGATCGCCGGCACGGCGACGGGCGGCGTCGCGAGGTAGAAGATGCGCGTGGCCGGCGTGTGCCAGTTCCGCTCGAGCGGGGGCAGCCGCGTGCCGAGCGCCTCGCCGGCCCCCGCCGTGGTGAAGTCCATGGAGTGGAACGAGATGCGCCCGGCAAATGTCCGCCACGACGCGTCCTCGGCGCGTCCCCGGCGTGAAAACTGGTCGACGCCCTCGCGCAGGTGCCGCCGGAATGCATCATCGGAGAGCGTTTTGCGATCCACCCCGACCACGGCCGACTCCTCGGGCAGCCAGTCGTCCAGGAACAGGTTATACAGGGCCGGCACGAGCTTCCGCCACGCGAGGTCACCGCCCGCACCGAAGATGACGAGCGTGGTGGGGCCGGGGTGCATGCCGGCCGGAAACCGCCGGCCGTCAACCACGACGCCACTCCGTGTGGAACACGCCCCGCTCGTCGACGCGCTCGTACGTGTGGGCGCCGAAGTAGTCGCGCTGCGCCTGGATCAGGTTGGCCGGCAGCGACGCGCTGCGGTAGGCATCGAGGTAGGCGAGCGCCGCGGCGAAGGCGGGCACGGGGATGCCGCTCTGGGGGCCCACGCAGGCGATGGCGCGCAGGTCGCCCGCGCGCTCCGCGACGTCCGCGCCCAACGACGGCTCGAGCACGAGGTTGGGCAAATCGGGCCGGGCGCGATACGCCGCCCGGATCCGCTCGAGCGCGGCCGCACGGATAATGCAGCCGCCGCGCCAGATGCGGGCCACGTCTTCCAACCGGGTGCCGTAGCCGTAGGCCGCCGCGGCCCGGCCCAGCACGGCCATGCCCTGCGCGTACGTGAGCAGCATGGCCGCGTAGAGCGCGCGTTCCAGCGTCGCAAGAACCCGGCCGCGGTCCCCGCCGATGGCGGCCGGCGGTCCCGGGATCGCGCGGCTTGCGGCGCTGCGCTCCGCCTCGAGGCCGCTGAGGTCGCGCATTGCCACGGCCATGTCGATGACGGGCAGCGGGACGTGAAGATCCATGGCGTTCTGCGAGGTCCACATGCCGGTGCCCTTTTGCTTCGCGGCGTCCAGGATGACGTTCACCAGCCGCTTGCCGGTGCGGTCGTCGACCCTGAGGAAGATCTCCGCCGTGATCTCGATGAGGTACCCGGCGAGGTAGCCCGTGTTCCAGCGCGCGAACACGTCGTGCAGCTGGTCCTCGTTCATGCCGAGCCCGCGCTTCATCAGGTCGTACGCTTCGGCGATGAGCTGCATGAGGCCGTACTCGATGCCGTTGTGCACCATCTTGACGTAGTGCCCCGCCGACCCCGGGCCCATGTGGGCGACGCAGGGATCGCCGTCCACCTGCGCGGCCACGGCCTCGAACAGCGGCCGCACGCGTTCGTACGCTTCAGTGGGACCACCCGGCATCATGCTCGGGCCGTACCGCGCGCCGTACTCGCCGCCGGACACGCCGACGCCCAGGTAGTGCACACCGTGCTGCGCGAGCATCCGGCCGCGAACGTCCGTGTCCTTGAAGAACGAGTTGCCGCCGTCGATGAGCACGTCGCCGCGTTGAAGGTGGGGCAGGAGATCGGCGATGACGGAGTCGACGATGGGGCCCGCCGGCACGAGCATCATCACGGCCCGAGGCGCGCGCAGCAGCCCGACGAACTCCTCGAGGCGCGACGTGGCCCCGACGCGCCGCTGGCCCGCCTCCGCCGCGAGCGTCCGCGCGCGTGCGTCGTCCTTGTCGTAACCCGCGACCGGAAACCCGTGGTCCGCCATGTTGAGCAGCAGGTTGCGCCCCATCGTACCGAGCCCGACCATGCCGAGGTGATAGGTGCCCTCGCTCATGCGCGGCCTCCGGTCACGGAGCTTTCCAGGCCGATGGCGGCCAGGCGCGCGCGGGTCTTCTCCAGCCCGGTGTGGTGGATGGCGTGGAACCCCTGCTCGGCGCCGATTTGCGCGAACATCGCCCGGTCGTCGATGTAGGCGGCCTGATCCGGCGAGACCTGGGCGACGTCCAGCGCGAGCCGGAAGATGTCCGCGTCGGGCTTTCGGACGTGCACGAAGCAGGAGCAGATGAAGGCGTCCATCAACTCCGTGAGCCGGAACGTCTGGACCCGGTGGAGCGTCAGCTCGCGCCCCTCGTTGCTGAGCGCGAAGATCCGGACACGGTACCGCGCCCGGAGATCAGCGAGCAGCTCGGTCATGCCCGGCAGCCGCTGGGACTGGGCAAACATGAACGATTTGAAGTCCTCCCGCGTGAACCGGCGTGGCTCGTGAAAGACGACGTGGTCGAGGTAGTCGTCCAACGAGGACTTACCCTCCTCGTACGTGTCGAATACGTAGTGGTGGCGCTCGTCCAGATCGTCGAGGTCAAGGTGAAACCGCTCCGCAGCGAGCCGACGGGCCGACCGATCCCACCCGTTGGTCAGGAGGACGCCGCCGATGTCGCAGAAGATCGTGTCAATCCGGGGATGGTTCACGGGCCGGCCCCCTGAAAACGGTTTGCCTGACGCGCGGCCGCCGTGTCCTTCGGCCCGCCGGCAGGCCGGTCCTGTCGGCGCGAACCGGACGGTGCGCCGAGGCGTTGTCGTAGTGAAAGGGGCTCGCGTGTCGCCGGGGGAATATCTTCTGAGAGTATGACGCGTGTGCGGGTGAATGGGGACGGTCAAGCGATGGTGAGGAAGGTCGAGCACCCCGGGGTCGACACGGATGTCCTCTTGGAGTGGTACCGCTCCATGGTATTCGTGCGCCATTTTGAAGAGCAGGCCGAACGAAGCTTCCGCCGCGGCAAGGTCGGCGGCTACCTGCATTTGTACATCGGTCAGGAGGCGGTTGCGGTCGGGGTGCTCGGGGCGATCCGCGACGACGACATCATCTTCGCGTCGTACCGCGATCACGCGTATGTCCTGCTGCGCGGGACCGACCCCGGCGCGGTGATGGCGGAGCTGTACGGCAAGGCGACGGGCGTGTGCAAGGGCAAGGGCGGCTCGATGCACCTGTTCGACGTGCAGCGCGGCTTCTACGGCGGATACGGCGTCGTCGGCGGCCATCTTCCGCTCGCCGCCGGCGCGGCGTACACGCTGCGCTACGATCACGGCGGCGACCGCGTGTGCGTCTGCTTCCTCGGCGACGGCGCGATGAACACCGGCGCATTCCATGAGGCCCTGAACCTCGCCGGCCTGTGGGGGCACGACGGTCTCTGCCCGCTCGTGCTCGTCGTCGAGAACAACCAGTACGGGATGGGCACGTCGGTGCCGCGCTCCTCCGCGGTGCCGGCGCTTGCGTCGCGCTTCGACGCGTACGACATTCCGAACGAGGTCTGCGACGGCATGGACCCGGAGGTGGTGTACGACGTGGTCCGGCGGGGCGTGGACGAGGTGCGCCGGACAGGCCGCCCGTGGGCCGTCGAGACGTTGACATACCGGTACGCGGCGCACGGCGCCGCGGACCTGCTGCAGCCGTATCGGGCGAAAACAGAGGTCCAGGAATGGCGGCAGCGCGACCCGATCGCGCAGACCGAGCAACGCCTGCGACACGCCGGCGCGCTCGACGACGCCAAGGTGGAGGCCATCGCCGCGGAGGCGGAGCGCCGGGTGCAGGAGGCGGTGACGTTCGCCGAGGCCAGCCCGGAGCCGGCGCCCGGGGAATTGTATACCGACGTCTACGGCGACGAGAGGCAGCGGGAGCGGTGACCGAAGCCGGACGGGTGGCGGCGCGTGCCTGAGCTGACGTACCGGGACGCGCTCAAGAGCACGCTCGTACAGGAGATGGACCGCGATCCCCGCGTGCTCTTGATGGGCGAGGACATCGGCGTGTACGGGGGCACGTTCCTCGTCACGGAAGGGCTGCTCGCGCGCTACGGTCCCAAGCGCGTCATCGACACGCCGATCTCCGAGGCAGGGTTCATCGGGTGCGGCATCGGGATGGCCATGCTGGGCCTGCGCCCCGTCATCGAGGTCATGACGTGGAACTTCTCCCTGGTGGCCGCAGACCAGATCATCCAAAATGCGGCGAAGATCCGGTACTTCTCGGGCGGCCAGGCCGGCGTGCCGATGGTCATCCGCGGCCCGAACGGCGCCGGCGTGCAGCTGTCGGCGCAGCACTCCCAGGCGCTCGAGTCGCTGTACGGATACTTCCCCGGGCTCTTCGTGGCTGCGCCCGCCACGCCCGCCGACGCGCGCGGGCTGCTGCGCACGGCCATCCGCGGCAGCGATCCGGTGATCTTCCTCGAGAACGCTTCCCTGTACGGGCTGCGCGGTGAGGTCCCGGATGAGGAGTACACGGTCCCGTTTGGCCAAGCGGCGGTGGCGCGTCACGGCCGCGACGTGACCCTCGTCACCCACGGGCGGACGCTGCACATGACGCTCGCCGCGGCGGCACAGCTGGCCGCCGGCGGGGTGGAGAGCGACGTGATCGACCTGAGAACGCTGCGGCCGTTGGACATGGCGACCGTGGTCGAGAGCGTGCGGCGGACGCACCGGGCCGTCGTCATCGAGGATCAGGGCGGACTGTACGGCGTGGCCGGGGAGGTCATGGCCGGCATCTACGAGCGCGCCTTCGACGACCTGGACGCCCCGGTCGTCCGCGTCTCCGGCGAGGACGTCCCCATGCCGTACGCGCGGACGCTCGAGGTCCTGGCCCAGCCCAACGAGGCGAAGATCATGGAGGCGGTCCGGCGCACCGTCGCATAGCGACGGCCGGGGTGGACGATGGCCGAGGTCATCATGCCCAAGATGAGCGACGCCATGACGGAGGGCAAGGTGCTGTCGTGGCGGAAGCGCGTCGGCGATCGCGTGGCGCGGGGCGACGTGCTCGCCGAGATCGAGACCGACAAGGTCAACGTCGAGATCGAGGCCGAGTCTGCGGGCACGCTCTCGGAGATCGTCGTCGGGGAAGGCAATCTCGCGCCGGTCGGCGCGGTCATCGCCCGGATCAACGGCGGCGCGGCCGGAGCACGGCCGGCGGAGCGTCCGAGCGGTCCGCCGCGGCAAGAGCCGGCGACCGGCGCGCCCGCCCGCACCGATGCGCCCGCATCGACGGCGGCACCCGCATCCACCGCCCCGCGCGCGGATGGGGCGGCGGCGCCGGAGCGGCCCGCCGCAACGGAGGCGGGAGCCGGCGCCGCGGAGCGGATCAAGGCGTCACCGCTGGCCCGCCGCCTTGCGGCCGAGCGCGGGATCGACCTGTCACGCGTCACCGGGACCGGGCCAGGGGGGCGCATCGTCGAGCGCGACATCGAGGCGCTCGCGGCCGGTGCGCCGGCGGCTCCGGCGCGTCCGGCCACGACGGCACCGGCGGAGGCGGCGCCCGCCGGCGCGGAGTACGAAGACGTCACGCTGTCGCGCATGCGACAGGCGATCGCGCGCAGCGTGGCCCAGAGCCATCAGACGATCCCGCATTTCTACGTCACCAACGAGGTCGAGATGCGCCGCGCGCTCGACCTGCGCACCCAGCTCAAGGAAGCCTACGGCGACGCGGCCGCGGCCCTGTCCGTCAACGATCTGATCGTCAAGGCGGCCGCGCTCGCGCTGCGCGCCCGCCCCGATCTCAACGCCACGTTCGCGTCACCGGATACGGTGCGGCGATTCCGGCGCGTGCACTTGGGCATCATGGTCGCGGTGCCGGACGGGCTCGTCGTTCCCGTGCTGCGCGACGCCGACCGCCTTCCGCTCCTCAGGCTCGCCCTGGAGGCGCGCCGCCTCATCGAGGGGGCGCGCGAGCGGCGGCTGCGTCAGGACGACTTCTCCGGTGCCACGTTCTCGATCAGCAACCTGGGGATGTACGACGTCACGATGTTTTCGGCGATCATCAACGGGCCGCAGGCCGGCATCCTCGCCATCGGACGGATCGAAGAGCGCCCGGTGGTGCGAGACGGCGCGATCGTGGCCCGGCCCATGATGGCGCTCACCGTGTCGGTCGACCACCGGGTGACGGACGGCGTGGGGGCGGCCGCTTTTCTCGCCGAGATGAAGCGACTCCTCGAGCATCCGGTGCTGCTACTCGGCTCAAGCGCCGCGAACGCCTAACAGTACATCGCTGATGTACGACGAGGGTAGAAGTGGCCGAGCGGACCTGGCCGGACGTCCTGGCTCACGCCGTAGGCGCGTACTGGTTCACGCCCGTGGGCCCAGGGCGTTCGACGCCCGCGATGGGCGCATGTGCGTGGCCTCGCCCTACATGCGCTGCTTACGAACCGAATGGACGGATTTGTCGGCGTCGGCGCTTTAGCTCACGCCGTGGGCATAGTGGAGCGGAGGTCAGGTTCGCTCGGGCTCCAACCCTCGCCGAAATAGCACTACGTCGCTAATGTGACGAAGCCGAAATACCGCACACGTGGCCACGGCGCGGTGATTAATTTCGAGCGCGCGCGTGCGCTCCACGCGACCAGCGTGGTCGTCGACCCGGTGCCGTATCGGGCTGCGGTGTGGTACAGTGGCGAGGGACCGCGGCATCATGGCGGCAGAAGTCGTTTCCAAAGGTTGTCTCTGAGGAGCGGAGCATGACACGCAGGCAGGCGCATCGCGTTCGGATAGGCACGGCGACGATCGGCGGCGACGCCCCGATCGCCGTGCAGTCGATGACGACGACGGACACCAGGGATCCCGACGCGACCGTCGCGCAGATCGAGCGGCTGGCCGCGCTCGGCTGCGAGATCGTGCGGGTGGCGGTGCCGGACCGGACGGCGGCGCTCGCGCTCAAGGAGATCAAGGCGCGGATCGGGCTGCCGTTGGTCGCGGACATCCACTTCGACTACCGGCTCGCGCTCGCGGCCCTGGAATCCGGCGTCGACAAGCTGCGCCTGAACCCGGGGAACATCGGCACGGCCGACCGCGTGCGTGTCGTCGCCCGGGAGGCCAAAGCGCGCGGCGTCCCCATCCGGGTCGGGGCGAACGTGGGCTCCCTGTCCAAGGAGATGCTGCGCAAGTACGGGGAGCCCTGCGCGGACGCGTTGGTGGAGAGCGCGCTCGAGGAGATCAAGGTCCTCGAAGACCTCGACTTCCGCGACATCGTCGTGTCGGTGAAGGGCAGCGACGTCGAGATGGCGCTCGAGGCCTACGTGAAGATCGCGGAGCAGATGCCGTACCCGCTGCACGTTGGGATTACCGAGTCCGGCACGGCGTGGGGCGGCACGGTCAAATCGGCCGTGGGGCTCGGCGCGATCCTCTCCCGCGGGATCGGGGACACCATCCGCGTGTCACTCGCGGCACCGCCGGAGGAGGAGGTCAAGGCCGGGTTCGAGATCCTCAAGGCCCTCGGACTCCGGCTGCGTGGTCCCATGCTCATCGCGTGCCCATCGTGCGGGCGGGCCAACGTCGACATCGTGCAGCTCGCCCAACAGGTGGAGCGGCGCATCGCCGATCTGCGCCTCCCGATCAAGGTCGCGGTGATGGGCTGCGCGGTCAACGGTCCCGGGGAGGCCCGGATGGCCGACCTCGGGGTGGCCGGCGGCAAGGGCATGGGGTTGATCTTCCGTAAAGGCCAGGTTGTCGCCAGCCTGCCGGAAGAGCAGCTGCTGGACGGGCTCATGAAGGAAGTCGACGCGATCGTCCAGGAGCGGCAGGCCGATGGCACGGAGTCCGCGGCGGGGTCCGCCAACGTAGCACCCGGACGGAGCTGATCGGCTCGCGCGGGATGGCGGCGGACGCGCGCGACGGATGACCTACCGCCTCCTGCAGGCGCTCGACCGATGGGTGATCCGGCACGATCGCATTGAACCGATCGGCAGCGGCGGCTACATCCTGCGCGTCAAGCTGACGCGGCATCGCGGCGGGCGCATCGTGCTGCGTGACGGGACGGTGATCCGGCCGGGCGATCCGCTCGCCGAGTTGCACCTCGACAACGAGCGGGCGGCCGCGCTGCACGCGGAGGGCCACAGCGGCATCCGGTTTCGCCGCGAGATCTACCGGGCGCTCGCCGCGTTGGCCGGGGAGTTCGCGCGTCGCGAGGAATATCGTCCGATCGCGGCGGTTTTCGGTGCGAGCCTGTTTTGGGCCGAGGCGACGCATGCCGGGTTCGAGTACCGCGACCTCTCCCCGTTTACGCGATGGTGGCTCGGGTGGTGGGAGCGGTACCTGCTCTCGCAGTATCATCCCGAGGGTCGCCGCCGGCTCGACCGCGGGCGCCGCACGGTCTTGCGGGAAGTCTGGATGTCCCGGGCCACGGTCCTGGCGTTTGCGCGAGGGGGCGCGGCGGCCGCGGCCGGCGGATCGTCGCGAGGGGGCCGCGACCAATGACCGCGTACGTTACCCGGGCGGGGTGTTACGCGAGCAATTCACGGAGGGCGACGATGTCGAAGCCGCGGCGCCGAAGTCCCGCGATCATCGATGGGAGCGCGGCCGCGGTCTCCCTGGGAGTGGACGGGTGACCGCCGCAGTCGTGCAGGTTGACGATCGCTCCGGGATGGGCTTGGCGCACGACGAGCGCGGTCATGCGCGCCGCGTCGGCGGCGACGATGAGGCCTTCGGGCCGGACAGACCACAGAACCCGCCGCTCCCCGAGCTGCCCGGCGCGAATGTACGCGGCCCAATTGAACGTGCCCCACGGCGGCCGGAAATACCGCGGCATCGCACCCGTGGCATCCGCGAGCGCCGCCGCGCCCCGGTCCACCTCCGCGAACGAGGCGCCGGGGGGGAGCGACCACAAGTGCCGGTGGCTGTACGTGTGGTTGCCGAGGTCGTGGCCGGCGGCAGCCGCGGCGCGCGCGATGTGCCCGGCGGCGGCCACGCGGCGGCCGACCATGAAAAACGTGGCCCGCACGCCCGCATCGGCCAGCGCGTCCAGGACGCGCGGCGTGTACGTGGGATCGGGTCCGTCGTCGAACGTGAGCGCCACCCTGCGGTGCGCCGGTCCGCGTTTCACGACGCCGATGCGAAGCCACTCCGCGGCGGCGTGCGCCCCGAGCGTGTAGACTGCGACGGCGCCCACGGCCGCCGCCCCTAACTCCACGCTATGGACGAGCGCGTCGCGCATCCGGCGCGGGGGAGCGTGCGTTCACGTGGCGCGAGCCGCAGTCAGCGGGATGGGTTGACCGCCCGCGGCCAACGCCGCGAGGTGCGTCACCACGACCCGCACCGCGTCGGGCCGGGCGAGGCGCCGGGCGGCGCGGCGCAGCTCGGCGCGGCGCTCCGGATCGGCGAGCAACGCCGAGAGGACCCGATGCAACTCGTCCGGCGTGCGGGTCGGGACGGCGGCGCCCTGCGCGGCGATAAACCGGCCGTTGCTCTCCTCCTGACCCGGGATCGACCCGTAGAAGACCATCGGCAGTCCCTTGGCCAGCGCCTCGCTCACGGTGACGCCGCCGGCCTTCGTGATGAGCAGATCGCTGGCCGTCATCAACTCGTCGACGTGGTCGACCCATCCCAGCACGTGCCAGGTGTGGGGCGACCCACCGGCGATCGCGCGGACGCGCCGCGCGAGCCGGTCCGCGTTCGCGCACACCACGATGACCTGGAGCGGACCGGAGCAGCGCGTGAGCACCCGGGCGACGTCCTCGATGCGACCGAGCGCGGCATGGGCGCCGGCCATCACCAGCACCACCGGCCGGTCCTCGACGAGCCCGAATCGCGCCCGCAGGGCCGAGCGATCGAGCGCCTGCGCATACTTCGGCTCGATCGGCAGGCCCGATACGACGACGCGGTCCGCGGGCAGGCCCCACGCCCGCAGTCCCTCCGCCATGACGGCGTGGGGCACCGCGTAGCGATCCACGTGCGGATGGAGCCACTCGCCGTGGCTCACGTAGTCCGTGATCACGGTGAGGCAGGGGACGGCGCTCCGCCCGGCGGCTCTGAGGTCGGACATCGTGCCGGTAAACGTCCAGTGCACGCAGCACACGACATCCGGGCGCTCGCGTTGCAGGTAGCGGGCGAGCCGGCCCATGCCCTGGCGATTGACGGCCCGGCGAAATCGCGAGTCGGGCCGGATGCGGCCCATGTACTGATAGAATCGGTCCTGGACGGCGGGCGTGTACCGGATGGCCTGGTAGTACCAAAAGCGCGTCAGCGCGTCGAACGTCGGGCTGGCAAACCGGGCAAAGTAGTCGACCACATCGGCGCGGCCGCCCGTCACGGCCGTCCACTCCGCGGCGATCGTCTCGGCTACGCGCTGGTGGCCGCCCCCGTACCGGCACGAGAGCACGGACAGGAACATCACCGTACCGGTCCGTACGCTCGGCGAGAGAGTGAGCGGTTCATGATGCGGAACCATTATGCGCAAGCCATTCCTATGTGTCAAACGCGCGGGTAGGTAGGCGGCTCGATGCAGCGGCTTGCCGCGCTCTGCGTCCGCCGGCCCGTGCTGGCCCAGGTCATCGCGCTCGCGATGGTGGCCCTCGGTGTGGCCGCGTTCTTCCACCTCAACCTGGCCCGGTATCCGGACGTCGAGCTGCCGATCATCACGGTCGTCACGGAATTCCCCGGCGCCGCTCCGGAGCAGGTGGAAACGGACGTCACGCGGCGCATCGAGGACGCGGTCAGCGGCATCGACGGGATCGACAGCGTCACGTCCACGTCCGCCCGCGGCTTCTCCATCATCGTGGCGCAGTTCGTGCTGCAAAAGGACGCGAACGTCGCCGCCCAGCAGGTGCGGGATCGGGTCGGGGCGATCACCGATCTGCCGCCGGGCATCCCGCCGTCCAGGGTGCTGCCGTTCGACCCGAATGAGATTCCCGTCGCCGTGATCGCGCTGTCGGCGCCGCGGGACACCGCGGCGGCCCGGCGCCCGGTTACGGCGGATCTCTCGGCGTATGCCGATCAGGTCGTGCGCCCGCAGGTGGCCGGGGTGCTCGGTGTCGCCCAGGTGGACACGGTCGGCGACGAGCCCCGGCAGGTCAATGTCCGGATCGATCCCACGCGCCTGGCCGCGCTCGGCGTGACCGCGACGCAGGTGATCGGCGCGGTGCAGGGAGCGTCGGGATCGGCGGGGGCCGGGGCGCAAACGTTCCTGGTGCACACGTACACGCGGCTCAGCGATCTCGCCGCAACCCCCATCGGTCCCGGTGCCGGGCGCGCGCCGCAACTCCGCGACGTCGCCAGCATCACGCTCGGGGCGGGACGCCCGATGACGCTGGCGAACGTCAACGACGCGCCCGCGGTCCTCCTGGCCGTCCGCAAGCAGGCGGGGGCCAACACCGTCCAGGTCGTGCGGCGCATCCGCGATCGGCTCGGCGCGCTCGCGCCGGCGCTGCCGGCGGGCGATGCGGCCCGCGTCGTCTGGGATCAAGCGGAGTACGTGACCGCGGCCGGCGCCACGGTGGAGCGTCATCTCCTCGCGGGCACGCTGCTCGCGGCGCTCGTTGTGCTCGTGTTTCTCTACGACTGGCGCGCCACCGTGATTGCGGGCCTCGCGATTCCCATCTCGCTCGTGAGCACCTTTGCGCTGCTGGCCGCGCTCGGCCTTACGCTCAATACGTTTACGCTGCTGGCCCTCGCGCTGGCGATCGGCATCGTCATCGACGACGCCATCGTCGTGTTGGAGAACATCTACCGGCACGTGCGGGAGCGCGGGGCCCCGCCTGTGCGGGCCGCGATCGACGGCACGCGCGAGGTGGGGCCGGCGGTGATGGCGACGACCGTCAGCCTGATCGTCGTCTTTCTGCCGCTGGCGTTCATGCCCGGTATCGTGGGCCGGTTCATGAGCAGCTTCGGCTGGACCATGGCCTTTGCCATCGCCGTCTCGCTCGTCGTGAGCTTCACGCTGACGCCGTCGCTGGCCTCGCGGTGGCTCCGGCGCGGCGATGCCGGAGGTGCGGCCGGGCAGGGCGCCACGCCGGCGGCGCCCCGCGCGCAGCCCGCGATGGAGCACGCCTATCGGTGGTTGCTCCAGTGGGCGCTCCGCCGCCGCGCCGTCATGGTCGCGCTCTCGATGATCACGCTCGCGGGCATCGTGCCGCTGTGGCGGACCGTGGGGCAAGACTTTCTCCCCACGGACGATGAGTCCCAGTTCGAGGTGACCGCGCACGTGGGTGGCCACCCCGCACTCGAGGATACCGCCCGGCTTGCGACGCAGATCGCCGGTGAGATCCGCCGGTTCCCCGGCGTGGCATTCACCACCGTGTCCGCGGGCGACGACACGCAACGCGACCCGGGGGCGTTTACGGTGCTCGTGCGCATGACGCCGCTTCGCGATCGCGCGGTCACCCAGCAGCAGATCATGGCGCGCGTCCGCACCGAGGCGCTGCCGCACTACCGGGCACAGGGCGTCGATGCCGTGGTCAACAACGTGTTCGACCTGTCGGGCTCCGCGTCCCCGGTCGAGTACGCGATCAGCGGGCCCGACCTCGCGGTCCTCGCGCGCACGGCGAGCGCCGCGGTGGCGTACCTCCGGACGCTGCCCGGCGTGGTGGACGTGCGGTCGACGTTGGCCACGGGCCGCTCGGAAGCCGTCACGGTCAGCGTGCCCCGCGCGGAGCACCGCGGCGTTCGGCCGGACGACGTCGCGGGCACGCTCGCGCTGCTCGGACCCGGGGTGGACGTGCGGCAGGTGGAGTATGACGACGGCGGCCAGTTCTACGGCATCCATCTGGAAGAAGGCGCCCCGGACGTGCAGGACCCGCTCGTCCTGGCGGCCGTGCCGCTGGCGTCGGCATCGGGCCGCACGGTGCCGCTCGGCAGCGTCGTCGATCTCCGGTCGACGACCGGGGCGCCCGTGATCTATCACCGCAACCGCGAGCGCGTCGTGACGATCCGGGCGAACCTCCTGCCCGGCACGTCGCTCGGCAACGTCCTGGCCCGGCTGGACGCGCGCATGGCGGCGCTTCACCTCGACCCCGCGTACCACCGCGCCGCCACGGGGGTCTCCGGACAGGTCCGCGCGACCGAGGCCGCGTTTACGCAGGTCTTTGCGATCGCGTTCGTGCTGATGTTTCTCGTGCTCGCCGCGCAATTCGAATCATGGCTGCATCCCATTACGATTTTGGTGTCGCTGCCGCTCACCGTGCCGTTCGCGCTGTTGTCCGTGCTGTGGCTGCACGGCTCGCTGAACCCGCTCAGCTATCTCGGCATCCTCGTGTTGTTCGGCGTCGTGAAGAAGAACGCGATCCTTCAGGTCGACCGCGCGAATCGCCTGCGCGCGGACGGCATGGACGCCCGCGCGGCGATCGTGGAGGCGAGCCTCGGCCGGCTCCGGCCGATCTTGATGACGACGATCGCGTTTGTCGCCGGGATGCTGCCGCTCGTTGTGAGCCGCGGTGTCGGCGCCGCGACGAACCAGACGATCAGCACGGTCATCGTCGGCGGCCAACTGCTCTCGCTGCTCTTGACGCTCATCGCCGTCCCGGTCTTCTACACGCTGCTCGACGATCTCGAACGCCTCAGCAGGCTGCGGCGTGCTCCGGGTGAGCGGCGCTCGGCCGCGGCATCGTGAACGCCGCCGTGCCCGCACGTCCTGTCGCGTGCGCCGCTCGTGTGCTGCGGGCGTCGCTCGTGCGGGGCGCATCGGTTCACGCACAGAATTTCCGGGTAAAGCTCACACAGACAGGTGCGCCGGTTTGCTTGCTTGAATACTTCACCCCAATCAACGTAGCCGTTCGCGGCCCAGGTCTGCGTTGCTGCATGCAACGCCGGTGCAGAGACTTGCGCCGTTTTCGACGGCCTTGGCGCGGTGGCCCCGGAGCAGCGTGATGTGCCGATCCGGCCGGGACATCATGAGTGACGACGAGTACGAGCCCTCGCGCGCGCGCGAAGGGCCCGTTGCCGTGCGCAAGGCGGACCACCTGCGCATCAACCTCGAGGACGACGTCGACGCCAAAGGCGTCGCGAGCGGCTTCGACGAGTACGCGTTTCAGCACTGCGCGCTGCCCGAACTCAACCTCCAGGACGTCGACACGTCGGCCGTGCTGTTTGGCCGGCGCCTGCGGGCGCCGCTGCTCATCTCCTGCATGGTTGGCGGCACGGACCGCGCCGGGCAGGTCAACGCCACGCTCGCCCGCGTGGCCCACGCGTTGGGCCTCGCCATGGGCCTCGGGTCCGGCCGCGTGTTGCTCGAGGACGCCGGCGCGCTCGCGACGTTTGACGTCCGCCGGATGGCGCCGGACGTCCCGCTCCTGGCCAACCTCGGCGCCGTGCAACTCAACAAGGGCTACGGCGTCGACGAGTGCCGGCGCCTCGTCGAGGCCGTCGGCGCCGACGCGCTGGTGCTGCATCTCAATCCGCTCCAAGAAGCGCTGCAGCCGGAGGGCGACACCGTCTTCGCCGGGCTGCTGCGGAAGATCGAGACGTTGTGCGCACGCCTCGGCGTGCCCGTCGTCGTGAAGGAAGTCGGGTGGGGGATCGCCCCCGATCTCGTGTCGGCGTTGCTCGCCGCCGGCGTGGCCGCCGTGGACGTGGCGGGTGCCGGGGGCACGTCGTGGAGCGAGGTCGAGCGGCGCCGGATCGCGGATCCGTGGCGCGCGCGCGTCGCGGCCGCGTTTGCCGGATGGGGCATTCCCACCGCGGAGTGCGTGCGCGAGGCGCGGCGGGCCAACCCGGGCGCGCTGATCTTCGCCAGCGGCGGGATCCGGGACGGCATCGATGTCGCGAAGGCGATCGCGCTCGGTGCCGATCTCGGCGGGATCGCGGGGCCGTTTCTGCGCGCCGCCGCGCGGGGCGAGGACGCGGCGCTCGATTTGGGACGCGAGTTCGTGGAGACGCTGCGCGTCGCGATGTTTGCCGTGGGCGCGCGGACCCTCGACGAGCTTCGCGGGACGCCGCGGCTTCGGCGGCGGGACGGCGCGACGGACGCGCCGCATATGGCGCGGCTCATGTACCGCACCTCGGAAGCGGGACAGTTCCTCGACATCACCGGCGACGTGTCGGAGGTGGTGCAATCGTCCCGGGTCCGGCGCGGGCTGGCGCATGTGTACGCCATGCACACGACGGCCGCAATCCGCATCAACGAGGACGAGCCGCTGCTGCGGCGCGACTTTCAGCGCTTCCTGGAGCGGCTCGCGCCGGCCAGTCCAGACCTCTACGAGCACGACGACTTGTCGCGGCGGCCGGGCCTGCCGGCGGATGAGCCGCGAAACGGTCACGCCCACTGCCGGCACCTCTTGTGTTCCACCGGCGAGACGATCCCGATCGTGGACGGGCGCCTGGCCATGGGCCGGTGGCAGCGCATCTTTCTCGTGGAGTTGTGCAGCGCGCGCGAGCGAACCGTCACGGTGCAGGTCTTCGGCCGATGACCGCGGCGCTGTGGCGTGCGGCCGCGGACGAGTACTGCCGGCGGCTCGCCAGCCGGCACTACGAGAACTTCAGCGTGGCGTCCCGCCTCGTCTCCCCGCGGCTTCGCGTGGACCTCGCGCGCGTCTACGCGTACAGCCGCACCACGGACGATCTCGGGGACGAGCGCGGCGACCGTGCGCTCGCGGCGCTCCGGCGGTGGCGCGACGACGTGACCGCGCTGTTTCACGGCGAGACGCCGGCGCACCCCGTGCTCCGGGCTCTTGCGGAGACGGTGGCGCGGTACGCGCTCCCGGCTGCGCCGTTCTTCGACCTGATCGACGCGAACGTCCAGGATCAGCACGTGACGAGGTACGAGACGTGGCCTGACCTCCGCGCCTACTGCGACAAATCGGCCGCGCCGGTGGGGCGCATCGTGCTGCGGTTGTTCGGGATCGACGATCCGCGGGCCGTTCCGCTGTCGGACGACGTTTGCATCGGTCTGCAGCTGGCCAATTTTGCGCAGGACGTCCGCGTCGATGCGGGGAAGGGGCGCACCTACCTGTTGCAGCGCGACCTCGACGTGGCGGGCGTCGCCGGCGCCACGCGCGCGATGTGCGAGCGGGGGCGCACGCTCTTGGCCGCGGGGCGCGAGCTGGAGGGCATGGTTCCCGGGCCGCTTCGGCTGCAGCTTGCGCTCTACCGTCTGGGCGGCCTCGCCATCCTGGAGGCCATCCGTCGGTGCGGCTATCGCACGGATCTGGCGCGGCCGCGCGTCTCGCGCTGGGACCGGGTGCGGATCCTGGAGCGCGCCGTACGAGACACGCTGCGGGGGGACAGGCATGCACGCCACCTCGGTACCGCTTGACCGGACCGACGCGGCGCAGCGCGGCAGCCTGCACGCGGCCGAGGTATTTTGTCATCGGTTCGTGCGGCGCTCGGCCACCAACTTTTACTGGGGGTTCCTGGCGCTGCCGCGGGCCGAACGGGTGGCCATCTACGCCCTCTATGGGTTCTCGCGGCAGGTCGACGACGAGGCCGACGCGATCGGTCCGGACCGCCTCCGGGAACGCCTCCTCGTCCATCGGGAGCGCGTGCGCCGCTGCATGCGCGGCGAGTACGGCGACCCCGTGATGCACGTGCTGGCGCACGCCGTGCGGCGGTACGCGATCCCCGAAGTGGAGCTCATGGCGCTCATCGACGGCGTGGAGATGGACGCACGGCGGCAGCGCTACCGCACCTGGGACGATCTGTCCGCGTACTGCCGGCTCGTGGCGTCCGTGGTCGGGCGGATGTGCATCCGCATCTTTGGCTACGCCGACGCCGCGGCGTTTGACCGGGCGGATGAGCTCGGGCTGGCGATGCAGCTGACCAACTGCCTGCGCGACGTCCGCGAGGACGCGCAGATGGGCCGCGTCTACCTTCCGCAGCAGGATCTCGAGCGCTTCGGGATCGCGGAGCCGGACCTGCTGGACGGCCGGCCCGGGCCCGGGTGGAATGCGCTCGTGGCGTTCGAGGTGGAGCGCGCGCGCACGCTGTTTGCAACCGGCCTTCGCGTGGCGGCGATGATCCCGCGGCGCCCCGCGGCGTGCGTGCTCACCATGGCCGGGATCTACGAGCGGCTCCTGGCGCGCATCGCGCGGGACCCCGCGCTCCCGCTGCGCGCCCGCGCGTACTTGTCGCCGGCGGAGAAACTGGGCGTCGCCGTGCGGTCGTGGCTGCGTACCGCGTAGGCGTGGTCGGCGCGGGCCTCGCCGGGCTCGCCGCCGCGGTGGATCTCGCGGAGGCGGGGTGCCGGGTCACCCTGTTCGAGCGGAGCCGCCTCCTTGGGGGGCGCGCGACGTCGTTTCGCGTCAACGGCTGCGAGGTGGACAACGGCCAGCACGTGTTCCTCGGGTGCTACGCGGAGTTTCTCGGGTTCGTCCGCCGGCTCGGCCTGGCGCGGCACGTGCGGCTGCAGGAGCGGTTCGACGTGCTCGTGCTATCGCGAGGCGGGGTCCGGAGCCGCCTCCGGTCGGCGCGGCTCCCGGCGCCGTGGCATCTCGTGTCCTCGTTCGTCCAGTACCGGCACCTGGGGTGGCGGGCGAAGCTCGACGTCGCGCACGCGCTCGTACGCGCGCGGGAAGCCCGCGCCTCGGACGGGACATGCGCGGAGTGGCTGGCGCGCCTCGGCCAGGGCGAGGAGGCGCTGCGGGCGTTTTGGCGCCCGTTTCTCGTTCCCGCGCTCAATGCGCCGCTCGACCGCATGAGCGCCGCAGACGCGGGCTTCGTGCTGGAGACCGCGTTCCTGCGCGACCCGCGCGCGGCGCGGCTCGGGTATCTCGCGGTGCCGTTGGCGCGGCTGGCCGAGGCCGCCGCGTCGCGGCTCGACGACGTGCGGCTGCAGACGCCGGTGAGCGGCCTGGACCTGTCGCCGGATCGCGCGGTGAAGATCGTGCTGGCCGACGGCGCCGTCGTGGAGGTCGACGGCGTGATCGTCGCGGTCTCGCCGCCGCAACTCTCGAGCCTCTTCGCGTCGTACCGCGGGGACGGGCTGCCGCAGGTGACCGGGTACCTGGCCCGGCCCATCATCGACGTCCACCTCTGGCACGATCGCGGCAGCCTCGGGTTCGACCTGGCGGCGCTGCTCGACTCGCCGGTACAATGGGTCTTCGAAAAGGCGCCCGGGTATCTCTGCTGCAGCCTGAGCGCCGCGGACGCGCTGATCGCGCGGCCGAATGCCGAGCTCGTCGCGCTGTGCTGGGACGAAGTGCGCCGGGGGATTCCGGAACTCGCCCGCGCGGCGCTCCTGGACGGCGCGGCGACCCGGAGCCCCGAGGGCACGTTCACGGCTGCGCCCGGCGTGGCAAAGCTGGGGCCTCGGACCGGCAGCCGGCGGCTCGTGCTGGCCGGATCGTGGACCGACACGGGGTGGCCCGATACGTTGGAATCTGCCGTTCGAAGCGGCCGGCGTGCGGCGCGCCAGATGCTGGATGGCCTCGAGGAGGCGGCATGATCTCCGGGCGCGGGTTCGAGCAACGGGTCTCGGAGACACACCCGGCCGTGCCGGCGCGCGGCGGCGACACGGCCGGCGCCCTTGATGCGGCCGTGACGTGGCTGCTCGAGCACCAGCATCCCGATGGCTGGTGGACCGCCGAACTGGAGACCAATGTGACGATGACCGCGGAGCACGTGCTGCTCCTGCGCTTCCTCGGGCTCGACGTGCAGGGCGTGCGCGACGGCGCCGTCCGCCACATCCTCGGCGCGCAGCGCGGGGACGGATCGTGGGGACTCTACCACGAGGCCCCGGCGGACCTGAGCACGACGATCGAGGCGTACGCGGCGCTCCGGGTGCTCGGCCTGGACCCGGGCGCCGCGCCGATGCGACGGGCCCTTGGCGTGATCCGATCGCTCGGCGGCGTGGCGCGTGCTCGGGTGTTCACGAAGATCTGGCTCGCGCTGTTCGGTCAGTATCCGTGGGCAGGGATCCCGACGATCCCGCCCGAGATCGTGTATCTGCCTTCGTTTGTCCCGTTCAACCTGTACGACTTCGCCTGCTGGGCACGGGGGACGATCGCGCCGCTCACGATCGTGCTGGCGCACCGTCCCGTGCGCCCGCTCGGCGTGGACCTGCGCGAGGTGGTCCTCGAGGGCACCGAAGGATCGCTGGCGCGCGTGCCGGGCGGCGGGCCGCTGTGGTGGGTCGATGCGCTCCTCAAGCTGTACGAACGCTGGTCGTGGAAGCCGGGGCGCGCCGCCTCGCGCCGGCGCCTCGTGCAGTGGATCCAGGACCGGCAGGAGGCGGACGGCAGTTGGGGCGGCATCCAGCCGCCGTGGGTGTACTCGCTCATCGCGCTCGCGCTGGAGGGGATGCCGGTCGACCATCCGGTCATGCGCCGCGGGCTCGAGGGCATGCACCGGTTCTCCATCGATGACGCGGGCGGGTGGCGGTTTCAGGCGTGCATGTCGCCGGTGTGGGACACCGCGTGGGCGCTCCGGGCGCTCGCCGCGGCCGGGCGCCGGCTCGACGAGCCGCACGTCCGCGCGGCGGTCCGGTGGATCCTCGCCGAGCAGATCGGCGTCTCCGGCGACTGGGCTGTGCGGAGTCCCCGCGTCCCGTGCGGGGGGTGGGCGTTCGAGTTCGACAACGACCTGTACCCGGACATCGACGACACCGCGGTCGTCGTGGTCGCGCTGCTGGAGAGCGGCGCCGGCACGCTCGCACGCGATGCGATCGAGCGCGCCCGCCGCTGGGTGCTCGCGATGCGGTCGCGCGGCGGCGCGTGGGGCGCCTTCGACCGCAACAACACCCGCCGCGTGATCACGCGGCTGCCGTTTTGCGACTTCGGCGCGGTGCTGGACCCGCCGTCGGAGGACGTGACGGCGCACGTGGTGGAGATGCTCGGCGTGCTGGGCTCGGACGCCCGTGACGTCGTCGTTCGCGACGCGCTGCGCTACCTCGCGGCGACGCAGCATCCCGGGGGCGCCTGGTGGGGCCGCTGGGGTGTGAACTACATCTACGGAACGTGGTGCGTGATCTCGGGGCTCGCCGCGGTCGGCGCCGGCGCCTCGATGACGGCGCGCGGCGCGACGTGGCTGCTCTCGGTGCAGCAGCCCGACGGCGGATGGGGCGAGACCTGCTATTCTTATGAGGACGCGTCGTTTGCGGGGGTCGGCCGGAGCACCCCGTCGCAGACCGCCTGGGCGGTCCTGGCGCTCCAACTCGCGGGTCAAGGGCGGCATCCGGCCTGCCAGCGCGGGCTCGCGTTTCTCGCGGCGACGCAGCGTGACGGGACCTGGGAGGAGCCCGAGTTCACGGGCACGGGGTTCCCGCGCGACTTCTACATCAACTACCATCTGTACCGGCACGTGTTTCCGATGCTGGCGCTCGCGCACGCGGCGGCGGCAGAGATCCCGGCCGCCCCTCGGGAGCGGCACGACCTGCTGGTGAGGTGAGAAGCGATGAGCGTTCCGTTGCGTGAAAAGGTCGCCGTGGCGTCGTGGGTGCTCCTCAACCGCCTGCGGGGTGTCGAGAAATTCCCGCTCGTCCTGCAGCTGGAGCCACTGTTCCAGTGCAACCTGGCGTGCGCCGGCTGCGGCAAGATCCAGCACCCGCCGGAGGTGCTGGCCCGGCGTCTCAGCGTCGACGAGTGTCTGCGCGCCGTGGAGGAGTGCGGCGCACCGGTGGTGTCCATCGCCGGCGGCGAGCCGCTCGTCCACCCGGAGATCCACCTCATCGTGCAGGCGCTCGTCAAGCGCCGCCGCTTCGTCTATCTGAACACGAACACGCTGTTGATGCGGAAGAAGCTGGACCTCTTCACGCCGTCGCCGTACTTCGTGTGGTCGATCCACCTCGACGGCAAGCGCGAGCGCCACGACCGGTCGGTCTGCCGGAACGGCGTGTTCGACATCGCCGTGGACGCCATCCGCGCGGCGCAACAGCGCGGCTTCCGGGTCACCACCAACACCACGTTCTTCGCCACGGACGACGCCGCGTCGATCCGCGAGGTGCTCGACTTCATCAACGACGAGCTCGGGGTGGACCGCATGCAGATCGCCCCGGGCTACGCGTACGAGAAGGCGCCGAACAAATCCAACTTTCTCACGGTGGAGCGGACGCGGGCGATCTTCCGGGAGGCCTTTTCCGGCGGCCGGCGGCGGAAGTGGCGGCTCAACCACACGCCGCTGTACCTCGACTTCCTGGAGGGCAAGGTTGATTTTGCCTGCACGGCGTGGGGCGTGCCGTCCTTCTCCGTGTTCGGATGGCAGCGGCCGTGCTACCTGATGGCGGACGGCGGGTACGCGAAGACCTTTCGCGAGCTGATCGAGGACACGGATTGGTCGCAATACGGCCGGGGCCGCCACCCGAAGTGCGCCAACTGCATGGCGCACTGCGGCTATGAGCCCACGGCCGTGGTCGCCACGCTCGGGTCGCTCAGGCAGTCGTTGCGGGCGGCGCGTGGGCACTGAGGGGACCCACGTCTTCCTGACCGGCGCCACCGGCTTCGTCGGGCGCCACGTGCTCCGTGCCCTCAGCGCCGAGGGCTACCGGGTGCGGGCACTCGTGCGCCGCCCCGGGGACACGCTTGAGGGCGCCGAGGCGGTGCTGGGGGACCTGCGCCGGCCGGGCGAGCTCGTGCCGGCGCTCCGCGGGTGCCGCTATCTCGTGCACTGCGCGGCCCTGTACTCCTTTGCGCCCGCCGACCGGAGGGCGCTCCGCGCCGTCAACGTCGCCGGCACGGCGGGCCTCCTCGAAGCGGCGCGGGTCGCGGGCGTCGAGCGTGCGGTGGTGACGTCGAGCTCCGCGACCGTGGGGCCCGCGCGGTCCGACGGGCAGCCCGCGACCGAGGACGACCGCGCGGCCCTCGGGCACGGCTCCGGGTACCACCGGTCGAAAGTCGAGCAGGAATACGCGGCGCTGGCCGCCCGGGTCCCGGTGGTGCTGGTGCTGCCGACGACGCCGATCGGGCCCGGCGACTGGAAGCCGACGCCCACGGGCCGGCTCATCCTGGACTTTGCCAGGGGCCGCATCTTCGCCGCGCCTCCGGACGGCGGCTGCAATCTCGTCGCGGTCGAGGACGTGGCCCGCGCCCACGTGCTCGCGTTGGAGCACGGTCGCCCGCGTGAGCGGTATCTGCTCGGCGGCGACAACCTGTCGCTGGCGGACCTCTGGCGCGCGCTCGGCGATGCCACCGGCCGGCCGGTCCCGCGCCGCCGCATCCCGTACCGGCTGGCGCTGGCCCTCGGCTACGTCGACGAGGCGCGCTGCCGGCTCCAGCCGGGGAGCGTTCCCCGGGTCCCGCTCGAGGGAGTGCGGATGTCCATCGAGCGGATGTATGTCGACAGCGCGAAGGCGCGGGCCGAGCTGGGCTACGCGCCGGGGCCGGTGTATCCGGCGCTCAAGCGCGCGGTGGCCTGGTACCGGACGCAGGGTTATGCGTAGCGGCGCCGGGCGGGTTACCGTGCTGGCCGCGACCGGCCTCGAAGCCTGGGCCGCGCGCCGGACGATCCGGGGCGCGCGTATCATCGCAGCGGGGATCCGCCTCGGCCGGCTGCGCAGCCGGGCCTTCGACGGCGCGGTGATCACGTGCGGTCTCGCCGGCAGCGTCGATCCCGGCGTCCCCCCCGGCACGGTCGTGATCCCCGGCCGGGTGCTCCGGCCGGACGGTCGTTGGGTCGACTGCGATCCCGGACTTGTGGATGCGTTCACCCAGGCCGCCCGCCGGTTGGGATTCCTCCCGGAGTGCCGGCCGCTTGGAACGGCGTCCGAGTTTGTCCGAGGCGCTGCTCGCGGAACGTGGGCGGCCCGCGGCTGCGCCGCGGTCGATATGGAGACCGGCATGATCGAGGCTCCGCGGCTTGCGGCCGTGCGGGTCGTGCTCGATGCTCCGTGCAGCGAGCTCGGGTCGGCGTGGGAGCGGCCGGCGTCGGTTCTCGTGCGTCCCCGGGCATGGGGCGAGGCGGTGTGGCTCCTCGGGGCGGCGCCGCGGTACGCGCGTCGCGCCGCGGCCGTCGTCGCGGCCGCGCTGCCGTGCATCGAGCAGGGTGCCTTGCGCGCGGCGCCGCGGGATCGGCGACGGGCCGATGTGATGGCCGGGGGTGCGCGGTAACGGCATGACGGGCGGCGATGAGCAGCTCGGCGTGTCGCAGGCCGGTCCGTCACTTGTCTTGTCGCCCCAGGCGCGCCAGGCGGTCGAAGCGCGGCTTGCGGCCGATCGTCACGCGGTCGAAGACGCGCTCGACCGGCTCGTTGGCGCGAACGGCATCCCGCCCACCCTGTACGAGGCGATACGGTACAGCGTGTTTGCCGGCGGGAAGCGGCTCCGGCCGCTCCTCGTCATCGCCGCGGCCGAGGTCGGGGGGAGCGTGGCCGATGCGGTCCTGCCGGCGGCATGCGCCGTCGAACTGGTCCATACCTACTCGCTGATCCACGACGACCTACCGGCGATGGACGATTCGCCGACCCGGCGCGGGCGGCCGACGTGCCACGTCGTCTACGGCGACGCGCTCGCCGTGCTCGCCGGCGATGGGCTCCAGGCCCTGGGATTTGACCTCCTGGCGCAGAACGCCGGCGTCCGGGGCATGCCCCCCGACCGCGTCGTCCGCGCGATCGCCGCGCTCGCGCAGGGGATCGGGGCGCGGGGCATGGTCGGCGGGCAGACGCTGGATCTGCTCGCGGCGCGTGATCGGTCCCGCGACGTTCGGGAGATTCACCGCCTCAAGACGGGCGCGCTGATCGAGGCCTGTCTCCGCATCGGCGGCCTGCTCGGCGGGGCATCCGACACGGACCTGGAGGCGCTCGCACGATACGGCGCCCACGTCGGGCTCGCGTTTCAGATCGTGGACGACCTCCTGGATGTGCTCGGCGACGAAGCGGCGCTCGGCAAGCACACGGGGAGCGACGCGGCGCAGGCCAAGCTCACCTTTCCCGGGGCGTTCGGCGTGACCGCCGCGCGCGAGCTTGCGCACGAAGCGACGGCGCAGGCGGTCCTGGCCCTCGAGCCGCTCGGCGCGCGCGGGTGCTGGTTGCGCGACCTGGCGATTTATCTGTTGACCCGCGATCGGTGATCCGGCCGGCGGTTGCCGCCGGTCCCCGAGTGCCCGATTCGCGGCCTGGGAGCCGGGCCGGCAGGGGCCATTCCGCCGTCATCGGAGCGTCATGCCCCTCGTGTAACCTCCACCTGGGAACGTCTCCGCGGAGCCGCACCGTATTGATTGAGGGGTTCTACGCAAGGGATCCGGGCCCCAGCGTGCGGCTTCGATTCTCCGGGTCCCGAGGGGGAACGATAGGATGGTGAGGTTGCGGTACCTCGAGTTCGTAGTGGTCGTGGCGCTGATCGCCGCGTTCAGCGGCGGTGCCGGCGCCACGGTCGCGTCATATGTGCGTCCGCACGCTGTCGAGGCGGCGGGCGCGCCGGCCGCGGCGCCGGCACCGGCGCCCGCGGGCGCCCGGAGCCCGTTTGTCGCCGCGGTGGCGCGCGTCCGGCCAGCCGTCGTCAACATCAGCACGGTCGAGACCGTGCAGAACCCGTTTGGGCAGCAGGCGGCGCCGTTCTTCGGGCTGCCCCGCGGCCCCATCCAGCAAAAGGCCATCGGCTCGGGCGTCATCGTGAGTAGGGACGGCTACATTTTGACGAACGCGCACGTCGTGGACGGCGCGCAGCAGCTGACGGTGACGCTGCTCGACGGCCGCACGTTCAAGGGACACGTCGTCGGGAGCGACACGACGACCGACCTCGCGGTGGTCAAGATCCCGGCCACCTCGCTCCCGGTGGCCCCGCTCGGCGATTCATCCGCGCTGCAGCCCGGGGACTGGGCCATCGCGATCGGGAATCCGTACGGCCTCAACTTCACCGTGACCGTCGGCGTGGTCAGCGCGATGGGCCGGACGCTGCCGAACGGGCCGGAGGAGACGTTCATCCAAACGGACGCGCCGATCAACCCGGGGAACAGCGGCGGCCCGCTCGTGGATACCGACGGGCGCGTGGTCGGCGTCAACAGTGCGAAGTTCGAGAACGCCCAGGGGATCGGGTTCTCGATCCCGATCAACACGGCGAAGGGGATCATGAGCCAGCTCATTGCGAGCGGCCGCGTCGTCCGGCCGTACCTCGGCGTGTATCTGCAGCCGTTGACCCCGGACCTGGCCGGCGAGCTCAACCTGCCGCCGGACACCAAGGGCGCGCTCGTCGCCGAGGTGGCGCCGGGCAGCCCCGCTGCGGCGGCGGGCCTCCAGCGGGGCGACGTCATCATCCAAGCCGGGGACCAGCGGACGCAGGATCCCAGCACGCTCGTGACCTACATTCATGGCCAGAAGGTGGGCTCGAAAGTGACACTCCGCGTGCTCCATCAGGGCCGCACGGTCAACGAGGCCGTGACGCTGGGAGAGACGCCGCCGGCGCCGGCCTCGTAGCACGCCGTGGCACGCTTCACATAACCCGATAATTCGAACGCGCGGGGCCGGCCCAACGGGCCGGCCCCGCGAGCATCATTTGCTTCCACCGCACCCGGCCGTAATCCGCGCTGCAAGCGGGCCGTGGTCGGCGGCCGCAGGCGGATCGAATTTACCGTCTGTTATCGTCCTGGTTATGCTCCGGTAACGTTCACCCGGCTGAAACTTAGTAGGCTGGGAGTACCGATACGGGGCTCGGAGCATTCCGGCGGGAACGCGATTGTCCCCCGGCAGGTGCTTCGGAGTCCGCTCAGGCGCCGCCGGCCGCGGTGATGTGTCGTCGCGGTTCCGATTGGCAAATGTCCTGCGACCCACACGCGAATATGGCCGAGGCGCTCGTGCGCGAACAGCGCGCACAATTTGAGAACGAGGAACGCTGCGATGAACCTGTCTCGATTCTTCCCGCACCGTGGGGCGGAGGGACACCATCTTGTGGGGCACATCGCCGATGTGCCGCGGGTTGTCGAACAGCTTGATCCGCCCGCCAAGATCATGGTGTTTCACATCGCCGAGGCCGCGAATCTGGAGTTCCACCTGACGATGCTTCCGACGACGCCGGCACGCCACAAGGGCGATCGCGTGGAGCTGGTCTGGACCCGGGAGACCCGCGGGACTGCGATCGTGGACACGCTGTATTCGGCGCCAGACATCGGGGAGATCCGCCGGCGGAACGCAGAATACCTCCACAAGATTGTGGAGAGTGCGTCCCGCGGCCCGCAATGACCGCGCACCCGCAGCTCACAGAGGCGGAGTGGGCGTTGTTGATCGATCTCCTGCAAGAGGAGCGGCGCGCGCTCCCGAGCGAGATCCGCCATACGAGCCGGAAGCTTCTGCGCATGGCCCTGCACGAACGACTCGCGATGGTAGACGCGCTACTTATGCGGCTCGGGCGCCCGGTCACACACGCGGCCGGTTAACCGTCGCGGCGATCCGGCCCGGTCACGCCGCCGCCGGCGCTGCGACCGGAGGCCGGCGTCGGACGGCCGCGCACGGCATCATCGCCGGCATCGCGGGCGAGCGACGGGTCGACCCTCTCCACCACGGCGGTGAGGCCGCCGAGAGCACGCTCGACACGGACGATCCTCACACGCGTGCCTTGTTCGATCGGTGCGGCTGAAACACTGCGCCACAGTTCCCCCCGGTAGCGGATCACGCCCTCGGGGGTCAGCGGTGTGACGGCGACGGCGCTGCCTCCGGCCATGCTCTCGATCCCCGTCTGGGGGGCAAACTGCACGGAGCGGACGACGGCCCGCCGGGCGTACCATGACGCCACGCCGACGGCGAGGCACAGGGGCGCCGCAATTGTTCGCGGCAGGTACATGAACAGGGCGGCACTGAGGATCACCGGTACAAGGAACACGAGCTCACTCTCCACTGCTGCACGCACATCTCCGTTGATACTATCCCCTTTTTCTCCCGGCGGATCGACCGAAGCCGCGCGCCACGCGCACGGAGCAGAAATTTTACCGGAAGTTTAGATTACACAGCTGCAGGAGTACGGCCCCGGAAGGAGCGGTGTCGGCGGCGGCGATGTGACCTAGAGCTTGAGCGCGCCGGCGGTCGCACCCCGCACCAAATAACGTTGGATGAACGCAAACGTAAGAATCAAGGGCATCGCGACGATGAACACGCCGGCGGCGAGCAGCGTCCATTCGCTTTCGTATTGTCCGTAGAAGCTGAACAGGCCCCGCGTCAGCGGGAAATAGTCGTTCGACGCCAAGAATACGACGGGACCGATGAGGTCGTTCCACGTGGAGACGGCCGCGTAGATGCTCACGGTTACGAGCGCCGGTGTGGACAAGGGCAGGAGGATCTGCAGGACGTAGCGGAAGTAGCCGCAGCCGTCGAGCAGCGCACTCTCGTCCAGATCCTTCGGGACGTTCGAAAAATAGCCGGCGAAGAACAGGACCCCGAGCGTGAGCCCCAGTTGCAGGTGGAGCAGGATGTATCCCCACCGGGTATTGTACAACCCGAGCTTCTCCGCCTCGATGAAGAGCGGAACGATGCTGACCGGCAGGAAGAACCCCGCGAGGAACAGGGAGTAAATGAAGGACCCGCCCCGTACGTACCGCCGGGCGATAGGGAAGGCCACGAAGACGGCAAACAGCACCGAGAGCATCGTCGATGATGCGGTATAGATCACGGAGTTGACGAAGTACCGGCCGAAGTCCCCCTGCACCCACGCGGTTGGATAGTTCGCCAGTACGAACGGGTGCGGGAACGAGAAGGGATTCCGCAGGAACTGAACCGGCGATTGGAACGAGACGCTGAGCAGGTACAGCAGGGGCAGGCCGTACAGCGGCACGATGATCACCACGGCCAGCGCGAGCTTCCAGGCGTGATCCCAGGCGCGCCGCCGTCGCATCACACGCTTACCTCCCGTCGCCTCAGAAACCACTGCAGCGGGAGCGCCGCCGCCATCGTCAGCACGAACATCATGACGGCCACCGACGCGCCGAGCCCAAGATCTCCTGAGCCCTCGAACGAGGTGTTGAACATGTACATGCCGAGGGTGTTGGTGTTGCTCGTGCCATCTGTCAGGACGTAGATGATGTCATACACGTTCATCGAGCCGACCGTCGCCAACAGGACGTTGACGGTGGTGGCGCTGCTGATGAGCGGATACGTGACCTTGCGGAAGACGGACCAGCGGCCTGCTCCGTCCATCTGCGCGGCCTCGAACAGCTCGTGCGGGATGTTATCCATGCTCGCGAGGTAGACCAGCGCCGTGAAGCCGACGTTCGCCCAGATCTGGACGAAGATGACCAGAACCAGCGCGAGCGTCGGTGACCCGAAGAAGGCGCTTGACGTATGAAACGCCGCCAGCAGGCCGGCCGCCGGTCCTTGGCTCGGGCTGAAGATGAGGAGCCATAGGATGCCGTTGATGGTGACGCCCAGGGCGGCCGGCAGGAAAATCATGGACCTGAGGGCGCCGACGAAGGGGAGTGGATTCCGGAGGAGCACAGCCAGCGCCAGCGCGACGGCGTTTTGAATGACGGTGACCGAGAGCGCGAAGACGAGCGTGGTCTCGAGCGAGGCGCTGAAGCCGCTCGCGGCGTTGCTGATCATACTGATAAAGTTGGCGAGCCCGACGAACTGCACCGCCTGGCCGGGAATGCCGGCATAGTTGGTGAGAGACACGAGAAACGTGCCCAGTGCCGGCCCGATGGAGAACAACAGGTAGGCGAGGATCGGCAGGATCATGGCCGCCGCCGGCGCGCGGTACGGAAAGACGTGCCGGCGCGCCCGCCATGGCGAGGGGGCGGCCCGCGCGACGGGCGCAGATCGTGCGCCCGTCGCGGGTCGCGCGTGCTCGTCGCGCAGGCGGTCAGATCGAAGGTCGCCGCGCACGCGTCTCGGTCACGGTCTCCCGCCTAGGACATCTGATGCCGCTACTTGTGCATCATCGAGTCCCAGGCGGTCTGCCACTGCTGGGCCGCCTGCTGCGGTGGCAGTTGCCCGATGAGCACCTGCTGCAGCGTGTTGTAGAAGTTGGGCGGCTGCAGGCCGAACGGCCCAGCGCTCGGCAGGCTCGGTTCGGCATTCGCCTCCAGCAGGCCCGTCCTCTAAACGCTATCACAATCGACAGTAAAATCGGCGCCCGGGCCGCGGCGTTCAGCCTCGGGCACATCGACGATCCATTATTCATCTCGTATCGCGTGCGCTGAGCGCGGCGGACGCATGACGCGCGTAGTTTACCAAAAGTTTCCATGCAGTTTGGAGTCTCGCAACGTCAGACATCCGCGAGGCGTCTCATGCCGGGGATGTTCTTTCTCCGCGCGAGGTTACGGCTTCTTATACTGCAAGTTACGCTTCCGTAATGCCGGTCGCGAATGTCGTCGGCTTTGCCTGGGAATAACCGGGCAGGGAAGGTACGTGCCTCGGACCATCGAAGGTGTCGGGGGCTGCAAGGCCTCAGCGAGTCGTCATCCCGAAACACGAATTGCCAATCTTGCGCACCGGGAAACACGTGGAGCCCCGCCGGACGACGAGCGTGAGTGGCGCCTACCTAATAGCGTAACGCGCCGAAGCAGCGTGAAACTGCAAGGCGGCACACGGCGGGCGTATAGCTTCGCGCGGAACGTGAACGCACAGAGGCGACGAGACTAGATGCAATTCAGCTCCCCTTTCAACCCGGCATCGCCGGAAGGAGCAGCGACCAAGTCTCTGCTGGAGCTGGTGTTGTGGCTTGGTGCCGGCGTGTTCGTCATTGTTGCCGGTCTCGTGTTGATCGCGGCGGTCCGGTTTCGCGCCCGGCCGGGCGCACCGGAGCCGCCGCCGGTGCAGGTCCGGCACCAGTGGGAGTACGTGTGGATCGCCGCCGCCGTCGCCATCCTCATCGCGATCTTCATCCCCACGGTCGCCATGATGCGGGCAACTGCCCCGCCCGGCGGCTCTGAGGATCCGAGTCCGGACCTTATCATCATCGGGCACCAGTGGTGGTGGGAAATCCGATACCCGAACAGCCATGTGGTGACTGCGAACGAGGTTCGGATACCCGTCGGGCGGCCGATGATAGCCCGGCTCGAGTCGGCGGACGTGATCCATGACTTTTGGGTGCCGCAATTGGCGCGTAAGGAAGATCTCACCCCCGGCTATCCGACGACGGTCGTGCTTCGGGCGGACCGGCCGGGAACGTATCTCGGCGCCTGCGTGGAATTCTGCGGCGTCGGGCACGCATGGATGCGCATCTCGGTGATCGCGGAGTTTCCGCAGGCGTTTGACGCCTGGCTGGCTTCCGAGCGGAGGCCGCCTCCGGCGCCTTCGACGCCCGATGCGATCGCGGGAGCGAAGCTGTACGAGTCGCTCTCCTGCGACCACTGTCACGCCTCGGCTGTCGCCGTCGGGCCGGACCTCACGCACATTGCGACCCGCGTAACGCTGGCCGGCGGACGGATGCCCAACACGCCGGAGAATCTCGCCCGCTGGCTTGCGGATCCTCAGGCGCTCAAGCCGGGCGCGCTCATGCCGGACTTCCGGCTCGCCCCGGACCAGATCCGGGACCTCGTGGCGTACTTGGAGACCCGTCGATGAGCGAGCTGTCGTTGCCTCGAGACATTCCGCAGCCCGCGGAGACGCATGGGACGGGGTTGTTCGCGTGGATCGCGTCGCTCGACCATAAGCAGATCGGTATCATGTACCTGATCGCCACACTCGTCTTCTTCCTCGCGGGCGGCGTGCAGGCGCTCCTCATGCGCACACAGCTGATCCGGCCGGAAAACAGCTTTATCGGCCCGGGGACGTTCGACGAGCTGTTCACGATGCACGGCACGACGATGATCTTCCTGGTCGTGATGCCGATGCTGATCGGCTTCGCGACGTACCTCGTCCCGCTGCAGGTTGGCGCGCGCGACATCGCGTTCCCGCGCATGAACGCGATGAGCTTCTGGTTCCTGGTATTCGGGGGACTACTCTTGTACTACAGCTACGTTGCGGGTGGAGCGCCCGACGCCGGATGGTTCAGCTACGCGCCGCTCAGCGAGCGCCCGTTCAGCATGACGACGGGTGTCGACTACTGGGCGCTCGGCCTGCTGTCCACCGGCATCGGCACCATCACCGCCGGCATCAATCTCATGGTGACGATCCTCGCTCTTCGGGCGCCGGGGATGACGCTGACGCGGCTGCCGTTGTTCACATGGATGGTGCTCGTCAACTCGGTGCTCATCCTGCTCGCCCTGCCGGTGCTGAACGCCTCGCTCGTGGAACTCCTCATCGACCGGCTGCTGAATGCGCATGTGTTCGCGCCGCAGGGCGGGGGGTCCGCGGTGCTGTGGCAGCACTACTTCTGGGCGTTCGGACACCCCGAAGTATATATCATGGTGCTGCCGGCGTTCGGGATCATTTCCGAGATCATCCCCGTGTTCAGCAGCAAGCCGATCTACGGGTACGAGTTTGTCGCCGCATCCACGGCCGCGATCGCGTTTCTGAGCCTCGTCGTGTGGGCGCACCATATGTTCGCAGTCGGGCTCGGATTCGCGTCCGACCTGTTCTTCGCGATCACGAGTATGCTCATTGCGGTGCCGACCGGGATCAAGGTGCTCAACTGGACTGCAACGCTCTGGCGGGGGTCGTTGCGCCTGACGACGGCGATGCTGTTCTGCCTCGCGTTTCTTGCGATGTTCACGATCGGGGGCATCAGCGGAGTGAGCTTCACGGCGGTGCCCGTCGATTGGCAGGTCGAGGACACCTACTACGTCGTCGCCCACATGCACTACGTGCTGTTCGGGGGCTCGGCCTTCGCGCTGTTTGCGGGATTCTACTACTGGTTCCCCAAAATGACGGGGCGCCTGATGGACGAGACGTTGGGGAAGTGGCATTTTTGGCTGGCCTTCGTCGGGTTCAACATGACATTCATGATCCAGCACGTGCTCGGCTTGATGGGTATGCCGCGGCGCGTTTACACATATCCCAATTTGCCGGACTGGGGCACGTTCAACTACATCTCAACGATCGGATCGTACATTCTAGCGCTCTCGGTGCTCGTGTTCATCTGGAACATGCTGCGGAGCCTGCGCCACGGCGCCGAGGCCGGGGATAACCCGTGGGGGGCGTGGAGCTTGGAGTGGGCCACCGCGTCGCCGCCTCCCGAGCACAACTTCGACCGCGTCCCGCCGATCTGGGGCCGCCGCCCGCTCTGGGACCTGGCGCACCCGGCGGCGTCGGGCCGGCCGTCCTGGTGGCGAGAATTAGCGCAGCGTGTGCGGCGACCGGCAATGCCGCCGGCGCAGATGGGCATGCTGCTCTTTATCGGGTCCGAGGCAACGTTTTTTGTGGTGCTGATCATCTCCTACGCCTACTACCACCTGAACCCGTCGCCGGGGCCGACCGCGTCGCAGGTGCTGCACCCCGCCGCCGCGGGCCTCAACACCGCGTTCCTGATTGCCAGCAGCGTTACGCTGTGGTGGGGCATGCGCCAGCAACGCCGCGGCCGCCGGGGGAGCTTTATCGGCTGGCTCGCGGCGACGATCGTGCTCGGCGCGCTGTTCCTGTTCGGCCAGGGGCGCGAGTGGCTCGGGCTCCTTACATCCAACGTGACCGTGGCGCGGGACCTGTTTGGCGCCACCTTCTTCACGCTCACCGGATTTCACGGCCTGCACGTCTTTCTCGGGCTGCTGCTGTTGGTGATGCTGTTTGTGCTTGCCTTGCTGGGCCAGTTCCGCGGTCGCACGTCCGTGGGCGTTGAGTCCGTCTCGCTGTACTGGCATTTCGTCGACGCAGTATGGATCGTGCTCTACACGCTGATCTACGTGTGGGCGTTCGTGAAGTGACGACGTGGCATGTGCTCGCGCTGACGTGGACGTGGGAGCCGTCCGTGGTGGCCGGCTGCACCGCGTTGGCGGGGGCCTACCTGGGCTTCTCCGGCCGCCCGCTCGGATGGGGGCGCACCTTGTCCTTCATGACGGGCGTGGCGATCCTGCTGCTCGCGCTCGATTCCCCGCTCGACGGACTCGGGGACCGCTACCTCTTCAGCGCGCACATGGCGCAGCACATGCTCCTCGTGTTGATCGTGCCGCCGCTCCTCATCCTGGGGATCCGCCCCGCGTGGGTGCGCGCCGCGCTCGCTGTCCCGGGGGTGCGCCCGCTCGAGCATGTGCTCCGTCGTCCAGCGGTGGCGTGGCTCATAGGGATCGGTACGCTGTGCACGTGGCATGTGCCGGCGCTGTACAATCGTGCGCTCGCAAACGCCTTGGTGCACCTCGCGCAGCATCTCAGCTTTCTTGTGGCGAGCACCATCTTTTGGTGGCCGGTGTGTGCGCCCCTCGCGGAGCTGCGGATGCCGCTCTGGGCGCGATCCTCTTACCTGTTTGCCGCCTCGCTCGCTTCAAGCGGCTTGGGGATCGCGCTCACCTTTGCACGCCCGGGTCTGTATCCCGCGTACCTGCATCCGAACGACGTTCTGGGCGTGCTCCCTGTCATCCGGGGCGGCTGGAGTCTCACGCCGGCAGTGGACGAGCAGGTCGGGGGCCTCTTGATGTGGGTGCCCGGCGGGCTCGTGTACCTGTGCGCGATCCTCGCGACGCTCGGCCGATGGTATCGGGAGGAGGACGAGCATGAGATGAGGGCGGGTGACGCGACCCCATCGGGGCAGGAGGCAAGGCCGTATGTCACACCAATGGCATGAGGCGGGTCGGCGGGCAGAGGAGGCCGGCTCCGCCGCGGCGCAGGAATACGAGGGCTGGAACGTGCCGGTCCCGGAGCATCTCCCCCGGCGCACCCTGTGGCCCGTCGCAACGGCCCTGGGCACGGTCCTGATCTTTTGGGGAGTGGTTACTTCCTACTTGACCTTCGCCGTCGGCGTCGGACTGCTCGCGCTTTCTGTGGCAGGTTGGATCCAGGAGATCCGGGCGGAAGGACGATCCCATGAGTAGCGGGGTCCCGGGATCGGGCCACTCCGGGGGCGCGGAGGAGCTCCGGCGGCGCGATTTTCTGACCCGGCTGTGCCTCGGGTTGAGCCTTTTTGCCGGCCTCATCGTCGCGGTTCCCTTCGTGGGGTTCCTCATCGCGCCCCTGTTGGAGCGGGTCGTGCAGGTCTGGCGCCCGGTCGGTACGGTCGACCAGTTTGCGGTCGGGACGACATCGAAGGTCGCGTTTGTCGATTCCTCGCCGCTTCCCTGGGCCGGCGTCGTCGCGCGGACCGCGGCGTGGCTGCGCCGGGACGGACCCGCGCAGTTCGTGGCTTTCTCCGTCAACTGCACACACTTGGGATGCCCGGTGCGGTGGCTGCAGGACGCGGAGCTATTTCTGTGCCCATGCCATGGGGGCGTGTACTACAAGGACGGGACGGTGGCAGCCGGTCCGCCGCCACGGCCGCTGCCGCGGTACCCGGTGCGCGTCCGCAGCGGGCAGGTCGAGATTCTGACGAGTCCGTTGCCCGTGACCACGGTACGGTAGGTATCGGATGGACCGCCTGCGGCGCGCGTGGGAGGTGCTGGACGACCGGTTGGGTGTGTCCAAGACCTTGGGGCCCGTCCTGCGCCATCCCGTGCCGCCGAGCGCCCGCTGGTACTACGTGTTAGGAAGCGCGACCCTCTTCGCGTTCATCGTGCAGGTCGTGACCGGGATCGCGCTTGCGCTCATGTACATCCCGTCCACCAACAACGCCTACCAAACGCTCCAGTTCATCACGCACGATGCGCCGTTCGGACGCGTGCTGCGAGGGATCCACTATTGGGGCGCGTCGGCGATGATCCTGCTCATCGGGCTCCACATGGCGCGCGTGTTTCTCATGGGCGCGTACAAGTACCCGCGGGAGGCCAACTGGCTGACCGGTGTGGTTCTGTTCATGGTGACGATCGTCATCGCGTTCACGGGCCAGCTCCTGCGGTGGGACCAGACGGCCGTGTGGACGGTGGCCGTCACGGCGGAGCAGGCGGGCCGGATCCCATTTATCGGCGGCGCCGTTGCACACTTTCTGCTGGCGGGCGATACGTGGAGCGGCGAGACCCTGAGCCGATTCTACGCGTTCCACGTCTTTTTCATCCCGGCGATCATCTTCATCTTCGTGGGTGTCCACTTGTGGCTGGTCCTGCACCACGGCATCTCCGAGCCGCCCGTGGCAGGCCGCCCGGTGGACCCAAAGACGTACCGCACGTGGTATCATGCGATGCTGGAGCGCGAGGGCCGGCCGTTCTGGCCGGACGCCGCCTGGCGCGACGTCGCGTTCGGCGTCGGGATCATCACGGCGATCGTGCTGCTCGCGGTGATCGTCGGACCTCCCGAGCTGGACCGGCCGCCGGATCCAACGCTGCTGAACGCCGACCCGCGGCCCGACTGGTACCTGCTGTGGTACTTCGCGGCGCTCGCGTTGATCCCGCCGAAGCTGGAAAACGCCTTCATGATTTTCGGGCCGCTCCTCGCCGCTGTGGTGTTGCTTGTGATCCCGTTCGTCTCGAATCGGGGCGAGCGGAGCTCGTCGCGCCGTCCGTGGGCCGTCGCGAGCGTCGGCGTCGTCTGCCTCATGATCGCCACGCTCTGGATCGCCGGGGTCCGCGCTCCGTGGTCACCGGATTTCAGCGCGCGACTGCTGCCGGAACAGGTCGTCGGGACGGCGAGCGGTCCGGTGGCCGTGGGCGCGCGGCTCTTCCTCGATAAGGGGTGCGAGTACTGCCATACGGTCGCCGGCCACGGTGGGAAACGAGGCCCCGACCTGACCTATGTCGGCGACCGGCTCAGCGTTGACCAAATGACGTGGCGAATTCTGAACGGCGGCACCAACATGCCGGCCTTTGCGAACAATATCACACCGCAGCAGCTTAATGACTTGATCGCGTTTCTCAAATCACGCACGCGGCGGTAGCCCCGGGGTCGCGCCCCGCGCGAGGCGCCTCGACGTAACCTCGAACACGCGGTTCGCCCTCCGCAACGGACGCGCGTCGCGCCGCGCACATGTGGCGGTTGCGTCTTGCGCGTTCGCCGGGTGCCCAGCGACGTCCCGTTTCGTTATGAGAATTTACGGGAAATTTCCCCGCCGTTTGCCTTCCGAGCGCGCCCGCCGCCGAGCATGGGATCTTCTTTATCAATGTGCCGGTGGGCGCAGCCGCGGTGCTCATGGGAGCGCGGTACATCGTCGATCCGCCCTACGCCCGCGCGCGGCCCGGCGGCGCGATCGACGCCGTGTGATCCGCGGGAGCAACCCGTGGACGGCCCACATGCAGGCCGTCGCGGTGCTCGGTCGGGTGTTCAACGAGCAGGCGTCGGTCATCGCCTTTGAGTACGTGTTCACGCTCATGGGCATCGGGATGCTCGCGTGCCTGCCGCTCGTGCTCCTGCTTCGGCCTGCCCGCGGGGCAGGAGACCGCCATCGGGCCCGGAGTGACGCGCGCTTGAGAATTTACCGTGAATTTGCCTGACGTTGGGCCGCCGGCAACGTCAGACGCCCGCCGCGAGAGTACCGTAGATGTGCCGCGACATCGCGAGATGGGAGGTGCAGGTATGCGTACCCTTGCGCCGGGCATGCTCCTCGTCACGTTGCTGGCGCTCCTTGCCCCTGCAGGCGGGGCGCAGGGAGGTCCTATCAAGCTCGGGGTTCCTGTGCCGTTGTCCGGCGGGAGCGCCGAAGCCGGCCAGGACATCCTGAACGGCGCCCGGCTCGCCGTCGACCAGGCGAATGCCAAAGGGGGGATCCTCGGCCGGAAGATCGAGATCATGTCGGCGGATGATGCGTGCGATGCGCAGCAGGGGGTGACCGCCGCGCAAAAGCTCGTCGACGCCGGCGTGGTGGCGGTCGTCGGCGGCTACTGCTCATCTGCGGCGCTCCCGGAGAGCGGCGTATTCCACACGGCGGGGGTCGCGTTCATCGCCGACGCCTCGACGAACCCGCAACTCACGGAGCAGGGATTCGATAACGTGTTCCGCGACATCGGCCGCGACGATCAGCAGGGACCGTTTGCCGCGAATGTCATGGTCAACGACTTGCACGCGCACCGGATCGCGATCGTGCACGACAATACGGTGTACGCCAAGGGATTGGCCGAGGCCACGCGCACGGCCCTCGCCGACAAGCCTGGTGTGCACGTCGTCTTCTTCGACGCGATCACGCCGGGTGAGAAGGACTTCACGGCCACGCTCACCCGCATCAAGAGCCTCAAACCCGACGTTCTGTACTTCACCGGATACTACGCCGAGGGCGGGCTGATGGCGCGGCAGTTCAAGGCGCTCCACGTGCCGGGTGTATTCATGGCCGGTGACGCAAACAACGACCCGACGTTCATCAAGGAAGCGGGAGCGGCCGCGAACGGCGTGCTCGTCACCTCCGCGCCGCTGGCGCAGTTTCTGCCGTCGGCCAAGGCGTACATCGCTGCCTATCGCGCGAAGTACGGCCACGCGCCTGGTCCGTACTCGGCCTACGAATACGACGCCGTTAACATCGCCGTCGCGGCGATCAAGCGAGCGCATACGACGGATCGAGCCGCGATCATCAAAGCGGTTGCGCAGACCAGGGACTTCAAGGGGATCACCGGGATCATTTCCTTCAACGACAAGGGCGACCGGGCGGGGGTGAACTACATGGTCCTCGAGATCCGGGGCGGGAAGTTTACAGCCCACCACGCAGCAGCCTAAGCGACGCGGTCGGGCGGGCGCCGCTCCAGCCGACGCCGGGACGGTGCCTGCCGCCGCCTCGACGAGGCCGCCCCAAACAGGGGCGGCCTCGTTCGCATGTGGAGGGATACGGTGGACGTCGCGCTCCAGCAACTGGTCAACGGATTGACGATCGGGGCCTTCTACGCGCTGATCGCGCTCGGCTACACGATGGTCTACGGGATCATCCGCCTGATCAACTTTGCTCAAGGAGACTTGTACAGCGTGGGGGCGTTTATCGGCCTCTCCATGCTGTCGCTGCTCGCCGCGCTACACGTCCGGAACGCGCTCGTCCTGACGTTCCTCGGGCTCGTGGTGTCCATGGCCGCGACGGGGCTGCTGGGGGTCCTGATCTACCGGGTCGCGTATCGCCCGCTGCTCAGGTCGCCGTTGTCGATCCTCATTTCGGCGATCGGCGCCTCGCTCACGCTCGAATACAGTCTCTTCCTCATCTACAGCCCGTCGTTTCTCGTCTACCCGAGCCTGTTCAGCACCGGAGGGCCGGCGCTCGGCGGCATTGTCGTGTCGTGGATGCAGGTGACGATCTTCCTGGTCAGCCTCGGCCTGATGCTGGCTTTGTACGCTCTCGTGCACCGCACGAAGCTCGGCCTGGCGATGCGGGCCCTTGCCATCAATCAAGACGCCGCACGCTTGATGGGCATCGACGTCAACCGTGTCATCGCCGCGACCTTCTTTATCGGGTCCGCGCTCGCGGCCTTCGGCGGAGTCATGACCGGTCTGTATTACGGCCAGATCTCGTTTCTGATGGGCTTCCTGGCCGGCCTGAAGGCGTTTACGGCGGCGGTGCTGGGCGGGATCGGCAACATCCCGGGCGCGATGCTCGGCGGCTTCATCGTGGGGATTGTCGAGAGCGTGGCGATAGGCTACATCTCCGGCCGGTGGAAGGACGTCGTGACGTTCGCTATCCTCATCATCATCCTCGTGGTGCGGCCGCGCGGGTTACTCGGCGAGCGTGTCGTCGAGCGGATGTGATGGGCCCGCGCAGCCACCGGATCGCGTCAATTCGTGCGGGCCTGGCGATCGCGGCGGCTGTTGCGGCCCTCGGTCTCCCCCTCGCCGCGAATCCCTACGTCACGGATGTCGCAACGCTCGTTCTGGTCTACGTCATGCTCGGGCTCGGATTGAACATCGTCGTGGGATATGCCGGGCTCCTCGACCTCGGCTACGCGGCGTTCTTTGCGATCGGCGCGTACTCCAGCGCGATCTTGATGGTGCACCATCATATGAGTTACTGGCTGACGATCCCGATCGCGGCGTGCCTCACGACTGCGTCGGGGGCAGTCATCGGGGCGCCCACCCTGCGCATGCGCAGCGACTATCTGGCGATCGTCACGCTCGGATTTGGAGAGATCGTACGCATCACCGCTACGAATTTGTCGTTCTCGGGTGGACCGGACGGGGTTTGGGGCATCCCCCGCCCCTCGATCGGGCCGCTGGTGCTGGGCAGTTCGGCGTCACTGTACTATCTTGGGTTGGCGTTTGCCGCCGTCATCCTGATCCTTTCCCACAACGTCGCGCGCTCGCGCCTGGGACGGGCCTGGCGCGCGGTTCGCGAAGATGAGATCGCGGCCCGGGCCGCGGGCATCAACACGGTGTCGACGAAGCTCAAAGCCTACATGCTGGGCGCGTTGCTGGGCGGGACCGCCGGGTCGTTCTTCGCCGTGAAGCTGACCGCGATCGATCCGACGAGCTTCACGTTCGTGCAATCGGTGAATATTCTGATGGTCGTGATCCTCGGCGGCATGGGCAGCCTGCCGGGCGTGGTCCTCGGCGCCATCGTGATCGTCGGCCTGCCCGAGGCGCTGCGGGCGTTTCAGACCGTGCGCATGCTGGCGTTTGGAATCGGCTTAATTCTGCTCATGTTACTGAGGCCCCAGGGCTTGTGGCCGAGCCGCATCGGGACGCTCGGGCGGGTTCGCGCGGCGCGATCCCCGGGCACGCGGTCCCAACCGACAGGCCAAGCGGCGACCTCGTGACGCAGGTGTACGCCCATCCTGGATTTCGGGCTGCTATCGTCATGGCACGGTTGCGGAGGAGGAGGAGGGGATGCGTCGCCCCCTGATGGCTCGATTCGGCATGGGCGTATTTCTCGTCGGCTGCGCGGCGCTGCAGGCTGCGGCCGCCACGACTCCGGTCCAACCCGTCGCCACCGCGGCCCCGGCTTCGAGGCCTTCGATGCGGACACGATGCGGCACGAGGCCGTGGGCGGGCTTCAGGCGGGCGGTGTGCACGTCGGCACGGTCGATTCCGCTACGCACGAGCTCTACGTGTACGACGGCCGCGTCGACGAGCTCGGCGTGTATGCGCCACGACCCGCGGCGACGGGTCGGAACGACTCGGTCTGGCACTAGGACGACGCTTCGGAATCGGCGTGCGCCGCGAGCGCGCCCCGGACGGGCGCCGGCTCCCAATTTGCCACAAGTTTCCCTTTCGTTTAGCGGACGGCAACGTCGCTTCGCCCGGTTCGGAGTAACGTGTTGGTTGGGTATGCCTCGTCGCAGTGCCGCCGTTGGTCGGTTACCACGAAAAGCGCGAGAATCCGGGGCGAGCCGTGAACACAAAGACGATCAAGGGGACGACGATCGATGGCTTCTGCGCCGCGTGCGGAGACCCGATCACCGTATCGTCCGGGAGACATCCTGCCTACGAGGTGGCAGGGTTCACCCGCATGAGCCGATACGGCACGCGACGGTACCGGGTCCACCTGCACCCGGCGTGCGACACGCGCGAAGTTCGGAGCCGTATCGCACAGGAGGCCGCAGCCTGGGCGCGATGGAGAGACGGCTCGGCTGCTGATGCGCGAGACGAGTGACGCGGTAGGAGCGGCAGGTCGGAGGAGTCCCGGGCCAAGGGGGAAGCGCGCCCGGACCTGGGTCGCCATCGCGGGACTCCTCGTGCTCGCGGGGCTCATCGCGTACGGCAGAATGTTTCTGCCGCGCCAAGGCGGGCTGACGGCGCCTCCTCGGTGGGCCGTGGGCGACGAATGGACGTGGCGGAATTCGGATGAATCGGAGGGTCGTTTCGGGTCGCAGGCGTCGAGCCGAGAGCCTACGTCGTTCGAGTGCGCTCACACTCGGGCACGTCGACCATTCGTGTCGGCCTCGATCTCTCCTTGCACAATCTGGGATGTCCGTCACCGTCGAGAGTGTCTCGTGCGGCCCGCGCGTCCTCCAGCAGCACACGACCCGGGTTACGCACGACCTGCGGCTCCCTCGACGAACGTTACCGCCATGTCGCGTAGAGCGCGCTCCACTTCTCGGTCGGCGTGATGGCCACGCCGCGAAGATGGCTGCTCGTCACGACGTAGAACTTCTGCGACCATAGGAAGACCCACGGAGCGTCGGTCCAGATCAGCCGTTGGGCGCGTCGGTAGATGGCGAGCCGCTGCCCGCCGTTGACGGTCGTTTGTCCGGCCAGCAGAAGCTTGTCGACTTGGGGATCCTTGTAGAACGTGGACGCCAGCCCGGTTGGCGGCCATTGTGTCGATGAGAATTGCCCGAACAGTTCCCCGTCGGCGTCGAGATACTGCGTCGCCCAGCCGAGGACGAACATCTGGAGCGGCGAGCGTGACACCGGGGCGGTGAGCCAGCTGATGTACGTCGGCCAGTCGGCGGTTTGCACCGTGGCCCGGACGCCCACGTTCGCAAGTTGAGCAGCGATCGCCTGCGCGAACTGATAGTCTTGAATGTAGCGGCCGGTGGGCGTCCGCAGGCTTATGGAGAAGCCATTCGGATACCCCGCTTCGGCGAGCAGCTGCTTGGCTTTGGCCGGGCTGAACGGCCAACCGTCCCGCCGGAGCTGCGTGTAGCCGAATTCGACCGCGGTCGTAGGGGATTCGAGGACGTTGCCGAGTCCAAAAAGGACGCTGTCGATGATCGCGTTCTTGTTGATGGCGTAGTTGAGGGCCTGCCGAACGCGGACGTCCTTGAGCGGGCCGTACTGGTTGTTCAGGCCAAGAAAGATGTCGCGGTCGCTCGGACCTTCGACCACGCGAAGGGATGGGTCGCGCCGGAGGGCCTGCAGGTCCGGGGCGGGGGGCTCAAACGCCATCTGCACGTCGCCGGCCCGCAGCATCGTTTCCCGTGTCCCCGAGTTCGGGACCACGCGAAAGACCACCTGGCTGAAGTACGGTTGGCGCCCCCAATAGTTTGGGTTGCGCACGAGGGTGATGTGGTCGCCGTGGACCCACTCCTTGAACATATAAGGACCGGTGCCGGCATCGGCCGGACCAAGCGCGATCTTGGCGTTGCCGAGCCTCTTCACCGCCGCGGGAGAGACGATCTCGGCGGCGGTCGTCGCGAGCTTCTCCAGCAGCGTAGGATCGGGTCGGCGCAGATGCAGCACGACCGTGTCGGGATCCGGCGTCTCAATCCGGCTGGGGTCGATAGCGTCCCAGTAGTAGCGGCTGGGATTGCGCACCTCCGGATCGAGCCATCGGTCGATGTTCGCCTTCACCGCTTGCGCGTCGAACTCGGTGCCGTCCTGAAACTTGACGCCGTGGCGGAGCGTGAACGTGTACGTTCGACCATCGGGGCTCACGGTCCATGATGTCGCCAGGACGGGTTCGATTGCGGTATACGGCGGCCGGCCGTGGAGTCCGGTGCGCTGACCGTTGTACCACACGAGGGGATCGAACATGTAGTCCACCATGTTTGCCACCGTGGTCGTCGTCTGACCTTCCGGGTCAAGCGTGTCCGCGTCAATCCCGACGGCGATAGAGAGCGTCGTTGGGCCGGCTGCCTGACCGCGCATCGGCGCCCCCACCAACGCGAACGCGCACATGCTCGCGATCGTGAACGCAGTAACGCACCTGACGACCGATGACGACATACCCTACACCCCTGGACGCGGGGTTGCTCACCTCCTTCGCTCAACGGTCTCGATTCAGCGGAATTCGACGCCCACAACCGGCGGCCGCGGCGCCGTTTGATCTGTCATCGAGGATACCAGCGGCCAATGCCGCCGGCGTTGCCGGCGGGTAAACACTCGGACAACTTGTCGCAAGGTTCGCTGCCGCCGCCACAATCCACACCGGTCGTGGGCCCTCCCGAACGCACTGTGGCGAGCAGTACGCCGTTGCGCCGTGGGCGCCCCGGGGCGTCACGGCATTTGCCGGCGCACCCGTGCGTGCGTTCATGATTACTGCCGCTCCCGTAACCGCGGGTCGAGCATGTCGCGAACGCCGTCGCCCAGCAGATTGACCCCCAGCACGAACAACAAGATGGCGATCGCGGGGCAGGTCGAGACCCACCATTGGTCCATGAGAAAGTTCCGTCCCTCCGAGACCATGAGGCCCCATTCGGGAGTCGGCGGCTGTGCGCCGAAGCCGATGAACGAAAGCCCGGCAGCGATCAAGATGATGTTCCCGACATCGAGCGTGGCTTGGACAAGCAGAGGCGCCAGCGCGTTTGGGAGCACGTGGCGCGCGATAATCCGCGTATCCGTGGCCCCCTGGGCGCGCGCGGCCTCGACGTAGTCGCGCGAGCGCACCTAGAGCGCGCCCACGGGGCGCTGATCCATGATCGAGATCCCGAGGTTGCCGTGGCTGAGCTGGTCCAGGTAGATCAGGTACTGCTCGGGAAGGGGCCGGTCGAGGCCGAGTTGGGCGCGGACCTGGGCCACGAGCGACGGAGGCGCGTGGTCGCCGAGGTACGCCACGACCGGGTCCGCGGGCACGACGTGGGAAATGACAAACGTGACCAGCGTGACGCCGAATACGACGAACAGGGCCAGGAGCCCTCGGCGGATGAGGAACCGGGACATCGCTTGCGCTACCCGCGGACGCGCGCCTCGCCGCCGTCTATGTTTTCATCAGCGCCGCGAAGTCGATGCCGTTGACCGGGTCGAACCGAAGGTGCTGGATCCGCTTCGACGCGGCAAGCGAGACCATCGGTTGATAAAGCATCGCGAACGGCCCGTCCTGGGCCTCGATCTGGTTGATCTTCCGATACAGCACCGCGCGGCCGGGCGTATTTTCCAGGATCCCCGCGTGCTGAACCAGCTTGGCAAGCGGGTCGTCGTACCACTGGAGCCGCCACGCGAGCGACTTCTGCGTGTAGTCGCCGAACGGCTTGGCGAAATCATCCGGATCGGGATAGTCCACGGACCACTGGGCTAGGACCATCTGCGCTTTCTGCGCGCGGTAGGTACTGTACAACTCATCCGAGGCGACCTGCCGGACGTTGACCGTGATACCGACCGCGGCGAGATCGTTCTTCACCTTGGCCGCCAGGTCGGCCGCAGAGATGCCGCCCGCTGCCTGGCCGGTTGACGTAAGCAGCTCGACCGTAAATCCGTTTGGATATCCGGCCTCGCCGAGGAGCGCCTTGGCCTTGGCGGGATCGTGGTGGTACGGTAGCGACGCGTCGTACCCAAACAGTCCTTTCGGGATGATCCCTTGAAGCGGTATCCCGTTTCCCGCCAGCAAATCGCGAATAATTCCCTGATAGTCGACGGCCCATTTGACCGCCTGCCGCGCCTGTACCTTGCCGAACGCGGGGACGTTCTTGACGTCCATGCCGAGGTAGGTCATGGAGAGGTCGGGCGTCTGGGCGATGCTGATCCGAGGGTTCTCCCGTAGCGCCGCGAGTTGAGACGCCGACAGGCCCTCGGCGATATCGGCGTCGCCTCGGAGCAACATGTCGCGTTGGACGGTGCTCTCCATGATGTTTGGCCACACGATGCGCTTAATCGCCGGGGCGGGGCCGAGATTGTAGTTGGGGTTGGCGCTCAACTCAATGGTGACGAGGCGCGTCCATTGTACCAGTTCGTACGGGGCTGCGCCCGCCGAGTGGTCGTTGAGCCAGGTGCTCCCGAGATCTCCGGACCTCATGTGTGCCTTCACCGCCCGGCTGTCGACGATGCCGGCAACCGGGTTGGCCATGATCGCGAGGAAGGCGCCGGGGCTGAACGGCTTCGGCAGCGCGACCACCACCGTGTGCGTATCCGGGGCCGTCACGACCTCGTCCACGTTTTCGGCGTTGATGCCCATCTGGGTGATGAGCCACGATGCAGGATCCTTGGGGATGTTCACGACTCGCTGGAACGTAAAGAGGACATCAGCGGCGGTGAGCGGATTTCCGCTGGCGAACTTGACGCCCTGCCGCAGACGGAACGTATATGTGCGCGCGTCCTTGCTCACGTCCCATGCGTGGGCGACCTCCGGATAGACACGCGTCAAGTCGCCGGTGCGAAACCGCACGAGCGTCGCGTACATCCACCGGTCGGCGGCGGTGCTCGCGAATTCATACGCGCGCTGCGGATCCAGCGAGACTGCATCAGAGATGTCGTGCACGACGACCACGGTCTGTGTCGGCCCGTAGGCCCCTGTCGGCCGCGCGGCCGCCGGCTGCGCTACCGCGGCGTCCACCGCTCCCTCAGTCGCGAGCGGAACGAAGATCGCCCCAGCGGCCCCACCGGCTGTGATGGCAAGGAACTCACGGCGCGTCAGACGGGTGCGCGAATGACGCGTGTGCCGCGAACCACCTCCCCGTCGTGCCATCCCGATCCCTCCTCCTCGTGCAAATGATGGCCGTGCCCCACAATGGGCGACGCGTCCGGGCACATGCCGGACTAGGCCAGTGAACAGTTCAGGATGTAGGGTACTCTAACGAAGGGTGCTTGACGTTGCCGTCGCCTAAACAACACGGAAACATGTGGCAAAATCGTGACACGGCGGCTCGGGAGCACTGGGCCGGCCCGAAATTTACGTACCATTTTCCCCGCGTTTACGTCGCCGAGGGGCTGGCCGGGGCGGGGTCTGCCAGGCTCGGGGTACGCGCTACCGCCCGATTATACCCAAGCACCGGCGACCGTCAGGCGTGGGTGCTTGAGATTGCGAATGGATGGTACGCCGTCCCGCACCGGTTCTACAGACGGGTCCGGCTCGGCGACACGGTTGAGTTCAACGGCCGGTCCTGGTCGAATCGTGAGGCCCGCGCCCGCCACGTGGAAATAAGGCAAGACCACGCACGGTTTACTGCGAATTTCATTCGCTGTTACGTGCCGGCAACGTCTCCGTCCCCTCCTGCTGATAGCGTGGGTGCATACTCGTGCGTGCAGCCGCGGTATTCGAATTCGCGCAATCAGGTGAGCCATGCGGAACGACGACGTCAGGAAGGACGACCCGCTGCGGGTGGAGCGGCACGCGGCGCTCGTCGCGGGCGTGTGGCTGCCTCTGCTCTGCGCGGTGAGCGTCGCCGCTTTGGTGGCGCTCGTGTTGGCGTTGACCGGGCATCTCTGAGTGCGTCGCGCCGCGTAGGAATGGGCGACATGCACCGCTGGAAGCCTCGTTCGAGGCACCTACCGCTATCAACCGCAATCGTGACCGGACGGGTCTGCAGGTACTCGTTGGCGATCGCGTCCGTGGCGGCGCCCGAGCCCATGGGAACGGGCCGTGATGTCCCGCACCACCGCCGGTCCGTGTTTACGTTGAATTTCCTCAGCGTTTACGTGCGCCGCCGCGAAAGGGGACCGCGGTTCTGGTACCGTACACAGTGAGGACCTCGTCGGGCGGTGCGCGTGGCCGCCGCTCTCGCCTCGGTCTCGGAAGGTCGGTCTCAGCACGCAGATAGGCCGGTCAATTCGCGACACTCATGGCCGAGGAAGGAAACTGCTCGGCATCGCTATGCGCGACCGTGATTCGCAGAATGACGACGGCGTCCGGGCAGCGGGACGGGTGCCTCGCAACCCTGGCGTATGGCTCCTCGTCTTATGCGCGGTAAGCATCTTGGGGCTGGTGGCCCTGGCGCTCGAACTGACGGGGCATCTTTAGCCATGCCCGCGGCCCGCGTTCAGTGGCGCAGTCGTTCGCGGATCGCGCCGGAACGGTGGGGGCCCTCGGTGTTTACCGGAAATTTCGCCCATCGTTACGTCGCGGCAACGTTGTGCAACGCCCGTGCCGGTATGGTAAGCACTGCTCCCATTTACACCGCTCGCTGTTACGGATCGGTCCCGCGATGCTCGACCGCGCCGGGTGCCTCTTGTGTGGATGTGGCGCGCCTATCGGCGCGAGTTCCTGCGCCGGACCGCATGCCGCGTCGGCATCCATCGAATCATCAAGCTCCGGGAGCCCACGACCGGGCACGCCGACTGGCGGTGCTGCTGGTGCGGCCGCGCATTCCCGGCTGTTTCACGGCTTCGTCGCCGGCATCGGCTCGGCGTCGGGCTCTGCGACCGCGCTGCTTCCTGCCGACAACGCTACCGGGAACTTCGTCAAAGTGGTCCAGCTCGGTCGCGTGCGGATCGAGTCCGACCACGACCCTGCGTTTGCGGACGGGGCCGGTGACGCGCGGATCCCCGTCGGGGTCTCCGCGGAGGTCGCCATCCAGACGACGAGGCACCCGCGCGCGCTCTGAACGCTGGCCTCCGGCCGGGCCGACAGCGGACGTTGAGCTGAGTGTGTCAATCGTGGAGACTGGCGAGGTGGTGCGATGCCGTCACGGATCGAGGACTACGCGCTCGTGGGCGACTGCGAGACGTGCGCCCTCGTGGCGCGGGACGGATCGGTCGATTGGCTGTGTTGGCCGCGCTTCGATAGCGGCGCGTGCTTCGCCGCGCTGCTCGGTGACGCTGGTAATGGCCGCTGGCTCATCGCGCCACGCGCCGAGCATGCGACCGTCAGCCGCCGGTACCGCGGCGACACGCTGATTCTCGAGACCACCTTCGACACGCACGACGGTTCCGTCATGCTCGTCGACTTTATGCCGCCGCGCGCCAAGGCCTCAGATTTGGTGCGGCTCGTGGTTGGTACACGCGGCACCGTCGTCATGCGGACCGAGCTCGTCATCCGGTTCGATTACGGGTCGCTCGTGCCGTGGGTGACGCGAGCGACGGACGGCACGCTGTGCGCAATCTCGGGTCCCGACCTGGCGGTGCTCCGCACGACCGTTCCGCTCCGCGGCGAGGACCTGAAGACAGTCGGCGAATTTGCCGTATCGGCCGGCGAGACCGTGCCGTTTGTGTTGACGTATGGAGCCTCACATCGGAGGATTCCCGCCGCGATCGATCCGGCGCGGGCCCTCGCCGACACGGAGGCGTTCTGGCAGAAGTGGGCCGGTCGGTTCCATCGGTTCGAAGGGACGAACGAATGGATCGACCCCGTCATGCGCTCCCTCATCACCCTGAAGGCGCTCACCTATCGGCCGACGGGCGGCATCGTGGCGGCCCCGACGACGTCGCTTCCGGAGCAATTGGGCGGGTCGCGCAACTGGGACTATCGGTTTTGCTGGCTCCGCGATGCGACCTTTGCGCTGCTGGCGTTAATGAACAGCAACTACTACGACGAGGCGAGGGCATGGCGAGCGTGGCTGCTCCGCACGGTCGCGGGCCATCCCGCGCAGGTACAAATCATGTACGGGCTTGCGGGGGAGCGCCGCCTGACCGAGTGGGCGGTGCCGTGGCTCGGTGGGTATGAAGGTGCCCGGCCGGTCCGCATCGGCAACGCGGCCGCGGCGCAGGTGCAGATCGACATCTACGGCGAGGTCATGGACGCGCTGCACCACGCGCGCACGGAGAAACTGGCGGCCACACAGGCCGGTTGGATGCTGCAACAGGAGCTGCTGACGCACCTGGAAACGATATGGGCCGAGCCGGACGAGGGGATTTGGGAGGTGCGTGGCGGCGCGCGCCACTTCACCTATTCGAAAGTCATGGCCTGGGTCGCCTTCGACCGGGCCATCAAAAGCGCCGAACGGTTTGGCCTTGACGGGCCTGTGGACCGATGGCGCGCGGTGCGTCAGCGAATCCACGACGACGTCTGCCGACACGCGTTCAATCCTCGGGTCGGCGCCTTTGTGCAGAGCTACGGCTCGGAGGCGCTCGATGCCAGTGTGCTGCTCATCCCGCTCGTCGGCTTCCTTCCGGCGACCGACGACCGCATGCGCAGCACTGTGGAGGCGATCGAACGTTGCCTCCAGGTCGACGGGTTCGTGAGGCGCTATGACCCTCGCACAGGCCGCGACGGCCTTTCGGGGCGGGAGGGAGCGTTCCTCGCGTGCAGCTTTTGGCTGGCGGACAATCTCGCGCTGCTGGGGCGTGAACAGGACGCGCGCCGGCTGTTCCAGCGTCTCCTCGCACTACGAAACGACGTTGGACTTCTCTCCGAGGAATACGATCCCGCGACCTCCCGCCTAGTGGGGAATTTTCCGCAGGCATTGTCCCACATCAGCCTGATCAACACCGCTCACAACCTGAGCCACGGCCGCAGACCCATCGAGCAGCGAGCGCGCGGCGCCGCGCCCGCCGTATCAGATGTCGTCGCGAAGGCGATACCCGACGCTCCGGATGGTTTGGATCAGGGGCCGGGACCCTAGATCGGATTCAAGCCGCTGCCGCAGCCGTGAGACGTGGACATCGAGCGTCTTTTCTTCGCCGAAGAAGTCGTCCCCCCAAACGGCCGTGAGGAGGTCCCGCCGCGTCACGACTTGCCCCGCATGCTCGGCGAGCACGCGAAGCAGGTCGAACTCCTTCCGCGGCAACTCCACGGGACGACCCCGCAGGCTCACGGCGTGACGGGCTAAATCGATCATGAGCGGGCCGACCTCGAGCCGGTCGGTCGGGCCTGCGTTGCTGCCGCGTCGGATAGCGGCGCGGACGCGGGCGACAAACTCTCGCGGCCCGAACGGCTTCGCGAGATAATCATCGGCGCCGACCTCAAGCCCGACGACTTTGTCGACCTCGTCACCCCGCGCGCTCACCATCATGATCGGAACCCGCAGCATCTGACGAATCCGACGGGTTACTTCAAGGCCGTCGACGTCGGGGAGCATGATGTCGAGCACGATCAGCGCAGGACGCTCGGCGCCGGCCGCTTCCAGTGCGGCTGTTCCCGTCTCGGCCGTGACCACGCGGTACCCTTCGCGCTCGAGGAAGTACCGCATCGACGTGAGCATCGGCACTTCGTCATCCACGATCAGAACCGTCGGATGACCCTGGACGCTGTCGTGGGCGGGGACAATTGACGTGACCATCAGAGAACTCACCACCTCTACCTGATCGTACGTGTCGTCGTGCGGCAGAGTTCTCGGCGATGTGCGTCAGCCGGGCACCTGTTAGGTTGTCGCAGGACCTCCAGCAAGCGACCTCCATCCTGAGCAGTGCGAACCTCGAGCTTCGCACGTCGCACGTCGTGCGACGTTCACTGTGGCCTGCCCAGCTCATCGCTGACTCCCGCTGCGCCGATGGAAGGCATGTACGGGCTTCCGGCACTGCAGATTTTACTGTGCGTTAAGTCGCGGTTTACATCCCGGCAACGCTCCACCCGCCGCCGGTTGCTAGGGTCAGGTTGGACGGGAAAGGAGCGAATCATGAATATCGCGCACCTTTTGCCCTTTCGCAACGGTGCAAAGAGCCTGCACCTGGTCGGGCACATCGCGGATGTGCCCCAGGTCGTCGATCAAGTGGCGTCACCGGGGAAAGTGATGGTCTTTCATCTGGTCGAGTGCCCCGACATCGAATTTCGGCTGAAGATGCTGCCCACCACGCCGGTGCGCCACCGAGGCGATCGCGTGGAGCTTACGTACACGCCGCGTGCCAACGGAATCGCGACGGTGGAGGCGCTGCACTCAGCGCCGGATAGCGGAGAGACTCGGCGGCGCAATGCGGAGTATCTCCGCAAGATCCTGGACAGTACGACCCGCAACGCTCAATGAGCGCCGTGCGCGTGCTTGCCAACCCGCCCGGCATGTCGAATGACTTCCGTCAGCGATGAACGCGGGCTTCCGGCGAGGGATGAAGGACGCGATGCCTCCGTCGCTCGCCGTACGCGGCGAGGTTCAATGAGCGATCGGGACGTCCAGCTTGGCCATCAACACGATCATGAGGGCCGCGAAGAGCAGGCCGGCGATGTTGACACGGGCGACGCGCCGAGCGTAGCCACGACGTTCAACAGGCACGCCGCTTCGATAGTGCGCGACAACCTTCGATGACAGGATGTCCGCGAGAAGCCAGGACAAAACGGCACACGCCGCGAGCAACGCGAACAGCCATGCCCAGGAACGCGGGTCGGCATACTGTGGCATTCGGGCGCTCATGCCCCCGCCGCCGCGCCTGCTAGCGCGAGGCCGTGCCGTACCGCTTGGACCCAGGATACTGTGGCAACTTCACAGGCACCAGGATACCATGTGTCGGCGCGGCCGGAGGACCACCGCGCCGGCGGGCGAACGGCGCGCCTGAGTTGCAGTACCCCACGCTGTTGCGCACCGCGGCCTGGAAGCCGACGGTGGTAAGCATCGGCCACCGCAACACGCTCGCCAAGTTTCATGATCGCGTGCTGCATCTTGCGCCGATCGGGCGTCGTGTCTCGGTTGCCGCATCATCTGCCGTCGACGGGCCACCCTGACACGCGCGAAGGACGCGTCCGGCGGCCCCCAGGCACCGCGAATCGTCGCGCGGGGCAGCCCGCCCAGTGCGCGAGGGCCAAGCGGCGAGGCCACGTGCACAGCGAGAGCGCCGGCGGCCCCCGCGATCCCGGTGAGAAACGAAAGACGGGCGAACCAGGCCGTCCGTTCCTCTGGGCTGTAATGTCCGCCAAGACTGCGCTCTGGATGGGTTGCGCCGCGCCGCCAACGCCGCCGCCGGCCAACGAGCCGGTGGCGGAATAACCGCCCACGAACGCGGCCAGAAGCGACGCCCAGTGCCCCGCCGACGCGTAGACGAGCAAGGCGCTCGCCGGCAGCAGGGTGCTCACCACGACGAGCATCGTCTTCCGGCCAACCACGTCGGCCAGAAAGCCCCCCACCAGTCAAGCGCCGCCGTGCCCAGGGCGCCGGTCGTGTAGACGAATCCCAGGATGAGCGGGGACTGCTGGGCCTGCTGCAAGACCAAGTACGGCAGCGCCACGTTGATCATGCCCGCGGCGATGCTGCGGCTCGCGTGAAAGGTGGCGAGGAACCAGATGTCGCGCTGTCTCACCATGAGCGGCCGCTGGCCGGAAGCGGGTGCACCGCGTGGGTCGCCACCTTGATCCCCGCGTCCGCCATGCCGCTCGTGGCGCGCTCGGCTACGTTTCGACTGGGCACGCGGCGCGATGCTCCCCGGCGCATCACGAGCACGGCCAGTTTACCCGAAATTTCTTCCAACGTTACGCCTAGGCAACCTCAATGGGCGCCCTCCCGGCTAAACTGGACATGGAGTGCGAGCGGAGACAGGAGTCGGTAACACCCGATCACCGCCTCCAGCGATGAGCGGGCTCGTCGAGGGTACGTACTGGCTGTATAACCACATGGCGTTGCTCGTTGGTACGCGAGGGTAATGCCCGTGGCCGCGAAGAGCGGGGCGGAAGCGGGTATCTCGACCCAGTTGGGAGGGGAAAGGAAGTGAGGCCCATGATGAAGTGGGAGAACGTAGTAACAGCGCTGATCGGCGTGTGGTTCATTATGTCGCCGTTTACACTCGGTTACACGCACCAGCCGTTCATGACGGTCACCAGTTTCGCCGGGGGCGCGATCCTTCTCGTCGCGGCGGGCGCCGCGGCGTTGAGCGAGAGCGTTCGGAGGCAGACCTGGATCTACTTGTGCAACGGTCTGGTCGGGATCTGGTTCATCATCGCGCCGTCCGCGTTGTCGTTTGCGGGCGATCTGGGCGATCACTGGACGTCCCTCGTGGGCGGCATCGTCGTGCTGCTCTTGAACGGGGCACTTCTCTACAACTTGGCGAGGGCGAGATTCGTCCAGCGGGCGCAGTAGTGATCTTGTCCAACCATCCCAGGACGGCCCTCGACGCCTAGCCCTCCCAGCACTCCATCAGGGATGATTCCGCTTGGATAGCCGGGGCGGCATGTTTGAGCGCCGCCCCAAACTACCCAACGCGGCAGGAAAATCCGCTGCCCGCACCCAACGGCGTCCAACTTGGCCGTCTTGGGAGGGCTCGACGAGTGGTTCTATCGATTGCCACGATGGGACTGCCGACAATGCTTATGCTTGCGTGGGGGCTCCCACTCGTGACGCTCACGTTGCACCTGCTCCATGTCTCCGACGAGGAGCGGCTCGTCGCGGGGTCGTTTCTTGCGTTTGCGTATGGGTTGCTCGGCACTCCGCTGCTCCACTGGCTGACCCGATAGCCTGGACATCCGAGACGTGGCGGCCGGATGTCTAGGTCGACGATACGATAGGTGCCGTGTCCGCGGAAGCGGACCGCGAAGGAAGGCGAATCACAAACCGGGTGCCGCCGGGGACATCGCTATGCACGGTGATCCCGCCGCCATGGGCTTCGACAATCGCCTTCACGATGGACAGTCCGAGCCCACTTCCGCCCGAGGCCCGATCCCGCGCCGTGCCGCCGCGATAGAAGCGATCGAACACAAACGGGAGATCCGCGTCCGGAATGCCGCGCCCCGTATCGGCAACCTCCAACGCGGCGGCGCCGCCGACGGCATGCGCATTGAGCATAACGGCGCCTCCGGCGGGGGTGCTTCGCAACGCATTGTCGATCAGATTGTCGAGCACTTCCGCCAATCGGTCCGGGTCGCCCTCGACCGGGGGTGCGGCGGGCGGCGTTTGGATATCGAGGCGGACGTTTGCCGTGCGAGCCCGCGCTGCGAACCGCGCCGCCGCGTCGGCCAAGAGGCTCGATACATCGACCCGTTGCCGCGAGAGGCGAAGATGCCCGGTCTGGAGGCTCCATAAATCCAGAAGCTGTTGGACCAGGCGCGCCAGGCGGTCGGACTCCCGCGCGATGATCTCGAGCATCCGTCCGCGCTGTTCCGGGTCGTCGGCCGCACCCGCCATGAGCGCGTGGGCCGTGAATTGCATGTTGGTGACCGGCGTGCGAAGCTCGTGAGAGACGTTCGCAAGAAAGTCTCGGCGGCGGGTTTCCCGCTCATTTAAACTGCGAGCCATCGTATTCAAGATCCGGGCGAGATCTCCGAGTTCATCCGGAGTCTCCGGAAGCCGTTGTTCGAGGTCCCCCGCGCCGACCCGTTCGGCGGCCGCCTTGAGAGCCGCCACCGGGCTGAACAGCGCGTGCGTCAGATAGAGCACGAGCCCTGCCGCTAACGCGGCGGCGATTCCGAACGCCGCCGCAAGCTCCCAGCGCACACGTGCGAACAGCGCCTCCACACTGCGGAGCGGCAGCAAGAGGTCCACCGTTCCCGCCACCGCACCATTGCGCTCCACGGGGACGGCGGCGTAAAGCCAGCGCTGCCCGGTCGCATCCACGACCTGACCTTGCGCAACGGAGCCACGCAGTGCCGTCGCCACCCCGGGTTCTTGCGTGATGCCTGCCGGTAGATCTCGTGAGACGGTGACGGTGGCTCCCTGGACCGCGACCGCGATGCGCACCCCGAGCACGTGGGCCCAGCGATCGATCTGCCCTTCGCGCGGCACTCCCTCAGGGGCCGCGGCGACTTCGGCCGCCGCGAGCCGCGCCGTCAGCGTGAGATTTGTGAGGAGATGATCGAGCGTGGCTCGTTCAATGGCGGGGACGACATACAATCCCAGGACCGCGAGCGGGATGGCGATCGCGACGAAAAACGAGGCTAACAGACGCGTGCGCAGACTGTATCTCACGTCACGTGCGCCGTGTCGAGCAAGCAGCAGTATAAGGATCACGTTCGACCGGCACGTTGCGATGACGCGCCAGACTCGAGACACGCCACTGCGTTTAGTTTAGTTCGCCATGAAAAACGCGGCCCGAACGTCAGATCGGGTATGGAGCGGGTGGTGCACTACGGGCAGGAGTGATCCTTTTCGCCCGAACCTACCGATTGGCATCGATTACCACCAGTCGATCCAGATTGTGGGTCAGAATACCGAGCCCGAGCCATAGATCGGCGCCATCCCGTCCTCGCAATCGACTGTGGCGCCATGCGTACTTGCGACTGCCCAAGCTGA
>Ga0209060_10000641_pt1 | contig 55138 bp, 53 predicted proteins | sample Coa_R1_8_FD_187155 | JGI IMG/M metagenome (GOLD analysis project Ga0209060, IMG submission 187155) | Surface soil microbial communities from Centralia Pennsylvania, which are recovering from an underground coalmine fire - Coalmine... | ecosystem: Environmental > Terrestrial > Soil >...
GGCCGAAATCTCTCAAGGCACCTTGACCACGATCTTCGAATTCCAAACCATGATCTGCCAGTTGACCGGCATGGACGTCGCCAATGCCTCCATGTACGACGGCTCCACCGCCGTGCCCGAGGCCGCCCTCATGGCCGCCCGCATCACCGGCCGCCACCGTATTCTCGCCGCGCGCTCCGTCCATCCCGAATATCGGGAGGTGCTCCGAACCTACGGGCGTCACGGTCATCTGTCCATCGACGAGTTCGGTTATGTCACCGGCTCGGGCGAAATCGATTTAGCGGAACTAGAAAACAAATTGGATGACACAACCGCCGCCGTCATCGTTCAATCGCCCAATTTCTTCGGAATCGTCGAGGACGTAACCGCGGCCGCCGAGCTGGCCCATAAACGCGGCGCTTTGCTCATCGTCGTTTTCACGGAAGCTGTTTCCCTGGGCATTCTCCAGCCGCCCGCCAGTGCCGACATCGTTGCAGGAGAACTGCAATCGTTCGCTATCTCGCCCAGCTATGGCGGCCCTTTTGCCGGCATCATTGCGACCAGGGAGCGGTTTATCCGGCAGATGCCCGGACGCCTCGTCGGCGAAACCACCGACTCCCGCGGGAACCGCGCCTTCTGCCTGACCCTCGCCACCCGCGAGCAGCACATCCGCCGCGAGAAGGCCACCTCCAACATCTGCACCAATCAGGCCTTGATCGCCCTCATGGCCACGGTTTTCATGAGCGTTTACGGCAAGCAGGGCCTCCGTGACCTTGCCGAACAGAATCTCGCTAAGGCGCATTACCTCGGTAGCCTTCTTAAGCCGGTGTTCACAGGCCGGTTCTTCAATGAGTTCGTCGCCTCTACCGGCGGCCGCTCCGTGGAGGAAATCAACCGCGCCCTCCTGAAGAAGAAAATCATCGGCGGCCTCGACTTGAGAAAATGGTATCCGGAATTGGAAAATTGCATGCTCCTGTGTGCCACGGAAATGACCCGGCGCGAGCATATGGATGAAGTGGGGCGCACCTTTCACCCCGTTACCCAAGCTGCATGATCGCTAAAGTCCGCTCTCACCTCACGCAAAACGAGCCCCTGTTGTTTGAACAAAGCTCGCCCGGCAAAAAGGGATATCAGTTGCCGCCTCTCGATGTCCCTGCCGTCGACCCGGCTGCTGTTCTCGGCTCCGCCAATGTGCGTTCGGAAATCGCCGGATTTCCTGAAGTCAGCGAGGTCGAAACCATTCGTCATTTCACGCGCTTATCCACGTGGAATTACGCCATTGATCTCGGCCTTTACCCGCTCGGCTCCTGCACCATGAAGTACAACCCCCGCGTCAACGAACTGGTCGCGCGTCTCGATGGCCTGGCGTGGGCGCATCCCTACCAGCCCGAATCTCTTGCCCAGGGCGCGATGGAAGTGATGGCCCGTCTCGAAGCGGCGCTCGCGGAAATCACCGGCATGGACGCTGTCACGCTCCAACCTGCCGCCGGCGCGCATGGCGAGCTCACCGGTATCCTGCTCATTCGCTCGCTTCTCGAAAAACGCGGCAATCCCCGGAAAAAGATCCTGATTCCTGATTCCGCGCATGGCACCAATCCCGCTACCGCGGTCATCGCCGGTTACACCGTCGAAAACATCCGCTCCAATGAATGCGGGGCCGTGGATCTCGCTGCGCTGGAGCGTATCGTCGACCAGGATGTTGCCGCTCTCATGGTCACCAACCCCAACACGCTGGGGGTCTTCGAAGCCAACATCAAGCACATCGCGGCTATCCTCCACCGCAAAGGCTCGCTTCTCTACATGGATGGCGCCAACATGAACGCCCTGGTGGGCATTGCCCAGCCCGGCCGGTTCGGCGTCGATGTCATGCATCTCAATTTGCACAAGACGTTCTCCACGCCCCATGGTGGTGGCGGACCCGGCGGCGGTCCGGTGGCCGTGAAGAAAGAGTTCGAGCCCTTTCTTCCCACGCCCCGGCTGAAACATGTCCGGAATCGCTGGACCTTCGATTACAAGCGGCCCCGTTCTATCGGTCGCGTCCGCGCCTTCTACGGCAATTTCGGCGTGATGGTACGTGCCCTCGCCTATATTCTGGCCCACGGCGGTAACGGATTGCGCAATGCCACCGTGGATGCCGTGCTCAACGCCAACTATATCCGGAAGAAGCTCGAGCCCTACTACGATCTGCCCTTCCAGTCACCCAACATGCACGAAGTCGTCTTCAGTGACGACCGCCAGGCAAAACTCGGCGTGCGCACCGGCGACATCGCGAAGCGGCTCATCGACTACGGGTTTCATCCCTATACCGTCAGCTTCCCTCTCATCGTCCACGGCGCTCTGATGATTGAGCCCACGGAAACCGAAGGCAAGCGCGAACTCGATTTGTTCGTCGACGCCATGGCGTCCATCGCGCGAGAAGTCGAAACCGACCCCGAACTCGTGCGCTCGGCTCCCCACAGCACGCGCATCAGCCGTGTCGACGAGGTCACCGCCGCCCGCCGCCCCATCCTCAAGTGGCGCCCGGAATCGTCGATCTCAGAGACAGCCGGCTAGCCGTTCATTCGCCGGGTTCTGTCTCACGCCGGAAACAGTGTTCCCCGTCCCAATAGCCATTGCGGATCCATCCGCGCCTTCACGTCGCGCATCGCTTGAATATGTTCCGGCGCATACTGCAGCGCCAGCAGCCCGGCTTTCCGCTTTCCCAGTCCATGCTCCGCGGAAACCGTTCCACCCAATGCCACCGCCTGCCCCGCAAATTCTGTCAGCAGCCGGCTCGATATTTCCGCCTCCGCCTGGCTCGTCGGCAGCATGTTCACATGTACATGCGCGTCCCCGATGTGCCCGTAAATCACGTACCGACCCGGCATTTCCGCTTCCAGCCTTTGCCGGTAATACGCCAGCATCTCGCGATTCCGGTGAATAGGAACCGCGAAATCGGTCCCCATCTTGAGAAATCCGCCCGGCACTACTTTGGCAATCACCATTTCCGGCAGCGCGTGGCGGAACTCACGGAACCGTTCCCGGTCCTTCGCCGTCGTCGCGAACCACGAAGCCTCCGTCAGCGCCCGTTGTTTCGTCAGCCGCGCTTCCCATGCCTCCACATCATCGCCTTCGGCTTCGATCAGCAGCGCCGCCTGCGCCTGCGAAGGAATCTCCGGGTACCGCGGCAGCAGCAAATCCAGCGAATTCCGGTCCACATACTCGATCATCCGTAGATCTTGGATCGGTCGCCAAGCATCCACCGCGTCCAGGGCCGCTTCATCCGACGAAAAGAAAATCACCGCCGCAAACAGGCTCGCCGGTATAGGGAGCAGCGTCAGTTCCGCCTCCAGCACCACTCCCAGCGTCCCCTCCGACCCGCAGAACAAATCGATCCAATCCATCCCCGGCTCGAGCCGGTACCCTGCCGTGTATTTTGTCGTTTCGGGGACTGGAATCGGCGGCACTTCGAAATCGATCTTCTCCCCGCGCCGGTACACGGCAACGCGCCCGCTCATGAGCGCAACCCGTAGCGCCAGCACATGCCGGCGCGTGCTGCCGTATTTGAAGCTCCGCGAACCGCTCGCGTTCGTCGCAATCGTCCCGCCCACCGAGGCCGTGATCTCCGTCGGGTCAGGTGCATAGAATTGCCCTGTGGGCCGCGCGGCGTCGCGCAATTCCAGCAGCGTGATGGCGGGCCCCACGCGCGCCCATCCATGACCGATTTCCAGCTTCCGGAACTTTTCGAGCGACACGACCCATCCGCCCTGCGGTACCCTTGCCCCCGTGAGCCCCGACCCCGCACCCGCCAGCGTCACCGGTATATTCTGTTCGCGCGCCGCCCGGAGTACCTCCACCACGCCCGCTTCATCCTCGGGGATAATGAGACGGCTGCCGTTCCCCGTGTATCCCGAGGCATCGGTCAAGTATTGTGGCGGAACAGGTTCAAGCGAGGGAGACGGCATCTGCAACGATCTCACTATAGCTGGTCGCAGCGTCTCCGCGCCTCCGTAGTGAAGCCTAGAATGGAGGGATGCGCGTTGGGCTGATCTCCGATACTCACGGCTTGATGCGTGAATCCGCCCTGCGTGAGTTGCGAGGTTCAGACCTCATCCTCCACGCCGGCGACATCGGCCAACCGGAAATTGTCGAAGCCCTGCAGGCGCTTGCCCCCGTTGTGGCGGTGAGGGGGAATATCGACACCGGTGCCTGGGCCGCAGCCTGGCCCCAAACCGCCGTCGCCGATGCCGGTCCCACGCTCATCTATGTTTTGCATGATGTGCACGCGCTCGATCTCGATCCTGCTGTTGCCGGTTTTGGCATGGTGGTCAGCGGCCATTCACACCAACCCGGCCGGGTCGACCGCAACGGTGTCGTTTATGTCAATCCCGGCAGCGCCGGCCCGCGGCGGTTTCGCTTGCCCGTCACCGTAGCGCGGATTGATTTCGCTAGCCGGCCATGGCAAATCGAGTTTGTGGATGTGAGTAAGTAATTAGGCTGCCCCGCTGGCGCACACCGCGCGGGCCCCGCCCGTGCTCGTCACATGCGGTCGTGAAGTCTCGCTCAACGCTTCCTTCACGCTCTTCATCAGACGCTCTGGAGCAAATGGCTTTGCCAGGAAAGCGTCGGCCGGCTGCAGCCATCCGCTGTCCACCAGGTTGTCTTTGGGATATCCCGAGATGAAGAGAACACGCAAATTGGGAGAAATCTGGCTCAGTCGGTCCGCTACTGACCGCCCCGGCCGGTCTTCCACGCATACATCCGCGACCAGCAAAGCGATTTCTTCCGCGTGCCGCTCCATCAGCTCAATTGCTTCATTCTCCGTAGCCGCTTCCAGCGTTTGATACCCGCCTTTGCCGCGCAGCACAAATCCAAGCATTTGCCGCACTACGGGATTGTCTTCCAGAATTAGAATTGTCGTCACGGGTGGCGCTCCGTGCCTCCATTTCTTGCCCGCAGCTTATCGCCGGGAGCCATGTTTTCATAAGCTATAACACAATCAATCCGGAAACTCTAGGAAAATTCCGATTATTTCCCGATTAATATTGCGTAATTATTAGAATTCTCAATTCCGTCCCGCATCCCGCCCTTGCAATTGGTGCTGTTTCGTACGCTGCCTCCTCGTCACCAGATCTTCAGCCGCGTCCAGCTTCTCCCCTTTCGTTTCGCAGGAACCGCCCGGACCTCCGAAGAGAAGTGAACGTACTGAATCACCGCGCCGTCATGACCGTGCGCCAACATCGCGCGCACAACTTCATCCGGAATCCCTGCCCGCTTCCACGCTGCCACGTGTTCCGCATCGATACAGAACACTGCCGGCGAGTCCTTAACCACGCGTAATACGATGTCCTGCGCAACCCCCGCCTCGACCATCTTGATCACGCCAGCATCCGTTAGAATCTGCTGCGCCAGCATCCCTTGCGCAGCCGCCAGCCCGGCAATCCAGAGTCGGCAGTTCATGTCCTAGCTGGGTTATCGGCGCCCGCAAAACGATTTTTAATGCGTTTCCTCCATCACCGAAGAATCGACGGAATTCGCCAACCCCCTCTGCGATACCCAGTTGCCCGCTCGCCCCGTTCATTGCGCAGCCCAATTTCAAGTTGGGTGAGATCCAAGGCAGACTCCCGTGTTTATAGAAGATGACCTGCGGACCGGCCCGCGGGCTCAGGCCGCAACTCAACGAACCGCGGCGCCGCATGGGTAGATTGCAAATCGAATCGGAAACGCTCGCGGGTGCACATGATGTGCCGTGGCACAGATTCACATTTCAGGACACTTATCCGCACAGAACGGTGCTGCCGCCGCGAATTTCCGCCGCATTCCGTTTCTCATATGCGCCACTTGCCCCATCGGAAACAACATGCCGCCGCCCGCCTTTAGTCCGGTCATACTTGCCCCGCGGCGAGGCCGCACGCTAGTATCACTCAGGAACCCAATAATTCGTTGGCCTGCTCGCTCTGTTTTCATTGAGAGGAGCCCGTTTGTCTCGGAACAACGTTTCTTTGGGCGGTGGAGGCCGTACTCCATGAAACGTGCACTGGTTTTTCTGCTCTCACTCGCGGCCGCGCTCGGCCTTTCGGCGCAGGCTCCCAAGAAAAAGATCACCCGCGCCGCGGATCTTCCCCAATTCAGTTACCCCATTAGCGGCAAGGTCGAGGACCTCCTGCGCTCCCCCGAAGCCTTCAACCAGTTAATGGCTCAGGTGCGAAAAGATATCGAGTCGGTCCTCGCCGGTTACGATATCGAAGAGGCCGCCACTCGCCGCCGGCTCCTCGGCACCCTCGCCCGCCTCGATCTTCTCGAAGGCAAGGATGAGGATGCCCTCCGGCTTCTCGATCAGGTCCGCGAGATCGAAGATAAGCCTGGACAGAAACTCATCAGCGGCCTGACCTTTCGCGCCATCATCGAGGCCCGCGCCCAATATAAGGACCACAACTCGGCCGAGTACCGCCGCGAAGTCTACCGGCGCGTGCGCGAAAGCCTCGACAAGCTTCCCTTCGACGTCGTCGAAAACGATATCAAGAGCAGCAAGGCTGGTTTCGAAATGCTAAACGAAAACGTGGCTATCGGCCAGATCCGCTCGGTTTTCGATCCCGTCGTTGAAAAGACCGGCGGCTTGAGCGACCCCCTCGCCGATCAGCTCCCCGCCGTCCAGGTCACCCTCCGGGAAATCCTGCCCCTCAAGGATTCGCTCACCGAAGCCTTCGCCTCCTACCTTGCCGCGCACCGTAAAAATAAGTCCGATATCTGGACCGCTCGCGCGGTGCGCCTCGAGCCCGGCCGGAACTATTCCCCCGTCAATATCGCCGTCTGGGACAGCGGTGTCGATACCTCGCTTTTCAAAGGACAGCTCATTCGTGATGCCACAGGAAATCCCGCTGTCATCGCCTACGACCTGAACTCCCAAAAAACCACGGGTGAACTCTACCCGTTTTCCCCCGAGCGCGCCGCCAAAATCGGTGAAGTCACGGGCCGCGTGAAGGGCCTCCTCGATCTCCAGGCCAATATCGACAGCCCTGAAGCCAGTGCCATCAAGAAGGAGATGGCTTCGCTGAAGCCCGATCAGGTCCGTCCTTTCATCGAGCAGATCGTTGAAGTTTCCTCTTATATGCATGGCACGCACGTCGCCGGCATCGCCATGGAAGGCAACCCCTATGCCCGCCTGGCTGTCGCCCGCATTACGTTCGATTACAAGCTCATTCCCGACCCCTGTCCCACCCGCCTGCTCTCCGAGCGCTCCGCGGCATCCAGCATTGAGTCCGTAAAATTCTTCCAGGCCAATCACGTGCGCATCGTCAACATGAGCTGGGGTGGTTCGGTCAAAGACATTGAAGATGGTCTGGAAAAGTGCGGCGCCGGGAAGTCCGTCGACGAGCGCAAGCAAACCGCGCGCGAGTTGTTCGACATCGAGAAACACGGACTCGAAAAAGCGTTCGCTTCGGCGCCCGAAATCCTCTTCATCGCCGCCGGCGGCAATGCCAATAACGATGCCACCTTCAACGAGTTCATACCCTCCAGCATTCAACTTCCCAACCTGGTCACTGTGGGTGCGGTCGATAAATCAGGCGACGAAGCGCCGTTCACCAGCTATGGTCCCACCATCGTCGTGCACTCGAACGGCTATGAAGTGGACAGTTATATTCCCGGCGGGAAGCGGCTGAAGCTCTCGGGCACCTCCATGGCCTCGCCCAACGTCGTCAATCTGGCCGCAAAGATCCTCGCCGTGAATCCGGCTCTCCAGCCGGCCGACGTTATCCGCATCATCCGCGACACCGCCGACCCCACCGCCGACGGCCGACGCCACCTCATTAATCCCAAAAACGCTCTCGCCCGCGCGCAAAGCCACACCGCCGCCGACGCGGGCTCTCACTAACCCACGCGCATGCGGAAACTCTGGGCCATCGTCTGCTGTTTCGCTCTCGTTGCCTGCGGCGAGAAGCGAACCGTCCATGCCGCGGTACCCACCGCACCGGTCCCCACAATCCCCAGCATCGCCGCAGTCGAAATAGGACTCGCCAGTTGGTACGGTCATCCCTATCACGGCCGCCCTGCTGCCAATGGCGAGATTTACGACATGGAGCAGTTCACCGCCGCCCACCGCACGCTGCCCTTTGGCACCTTGGTTCATGTAGTCAATCTCGACAACAGCAAGTCCGTCGACGTTCGCATCAATGACCGTGGTCCCTTTGTCGGCGATCGCGTCATCGATCTTTCCCACGCTGCCGCCCGCGCCATCGATATGATCGGCCCCGGTACCGCGCGCGTCCGCGTCGAAATCGCTCAGATGCCCCCGGCTCCTGCTCCCGGATTCTACGCCGTCCAGGTCGGCGCGTTTTCCGTGCGCGCCAACGCCGACCGCCTTCGCGCCGAAATGGAAGCTCGCTACGGCGCTGCGCATATCGTTCTGCGCGCCGGCGATCCGCCACTTTGGCGCGTTCTTGTCGGCCGTGCCGCTACCGTCGACGACGCCGGCTCGCTCGCTACCCGAATCCAAAACGAGCGCGCCGGCATGTCCGGCCAGCCCTTCGTCATCCGTGACGATGGGGATAATGCCCCGATGTAGATGTGTTGGAGTACGCAACACCTGCTGTTGAGCTTTTCGTCAATCACATCTCATTGATTTCAGGCGAATTTTCCGTTTTCCGTAGAGAAACCCTACAGTAAGCCGCTACAGAGAAATCACAAGCCCTTACAAATAAAGGGTTTGCTAATGGAACCCGGCGTGTCTTTACCACGGCGGAGGCTTTGCCATGACCGTCCTATTAGTTCTCGCAACTTTCCTGGTTTTCGCCCTTGTCGATTGGGCGATAAACCGCCACAAGGTGCCGGTGTTCAAATCGTCCACTCGGCCAGCGGCTGTTCCGAATTTTGTTGATGGCTTTTTAGTACCGGATGGTCTTCGGTACCATTCCGGCCATACTTGGCTTGTTCGCGAGCGCCCATACCTGGCGCGAGTCGGAGTCGATGAATTCGCCGCGAGGTTGGCTGGCCGCATCGAAAAACTGGATCTCCCCAAACCCGGCCAGTGGATCCGCCAGGGACAAACCTCCTGCTATCTGTGGCGTAGGGGTGAAAAGGCATCCATGATTTCACCCATTGAAGGTGAAGTGGTTGAAGTAAATCGTGAACTGCTGCAGGACCCGTCCTTGCTCCGCCGCGACCCTTACGGCCAGGGTTGGCTCATGACGGTCAACGTCCCCGACGAGGAAAGCACCTGGCGCAATCTGCTTCCCCCCCGTTTGGTCAAAGGCTGGATGCGGGATGCCGTGGCGCGCCTCTACGCAGAGCAGCCACTTCTGGCCGGTGCTGTCGCGGCAGATGGCGGCCGTCCGCTGGAGGACTTACTGGAGGCTATCCCTACGGCAAATTGGGCCAAAACCGTTTCTGAGTTCTTCCTGCCCTGAGTGGCTCCGGGATTGCACCGGCAAACGTGGGAAATAGGACATGGGCCTCGGAATTCTCTATGACTCCACACTCTGCGTAGGCTGCCGCGAATGCGAGAAAGCCTGCGCAGCGCGTTGGAAACTTCCATATAACGACAAGATCGGAGCGGAGGAACAGATCTCCGCCCATAAGCTCACGGCGGTTCAGTCCCGCGGAGATCATTTCAGCCGCCGGTTGTGCATGCACTGCGATGAGCCGACCTGCGTGTCGGTCTGCCTGGTCGGCGCATTTCAGAAGACGGCGCTCGGACCGGTTATCTATAACCAGGACAAATGCATCGGCTGCCGCTACTGCATGCTGGCATGCCCCTTCAAAGTGCCGGTCTACGAATGGTCGAGCCGTTTACCGCGTGTTCGCAAATGCGATATGTGTTTCGACCGCCTGCGGGCCGGCAAGCCGACCGCCTGCGCGGAGGCGTGTCCGACCGGAGCCACCGCGTGCGGCGAGCGTAATCAATTAATCGCGGAAGCCAAAAAGCGGATCGCCGAAAAACCGGATCAATATTTCCCGCGCATCTACGGAGTCGAAGAAGCCGGCGGAACATCCACGCTGTTCCTCTCGGCGGTACCTTTTGAGCAGCTCGGGCTGCCCGTCAACCTTCCCAACGCCGCACTTCCCAAATTGACCTGGCAAGTACTATCGCGCACTCCGGATGTCGCTTCCCTGGCCGGCGTCCTGCTGGGCGGCATTTACTGGATTACGCACCGCCGCGAGGCCGTGGCGGCGGCTGAAAGCGACCCGCTCCGGGAGAGAAAGCAATGAGGAAACTGCTGGAGCTTCCCCAGACGAAATTCTGGCGGATTGTTTTCTTCTTGATCCTTCTCGGGGGCGCGGCGGGCCTCTATGTGCGATTTATGTACGGTCTGGGCGGCGCCACCAATCTCTCCGACGCTTTCCCGTGGGGACTGTGGAAAGGATTCAACGTGCTCGCGGGCATCGGTCTCGGCGCCGGCGGATTCACGGTCGCGGCCACCGTCCACGTATTTAACCTGAAGCGCTACCGGCCGATTCTGCGGATCGCTTTGATGACCGCCTTCCTCGGCTATTCATTGATGGCGGTCGCGCTCACCATCGATATCGGGCGGCCATACCGCATCTGGCACCCGATCTTCATGTGGAACGAGCATTCCGTGCTGTTCGAAGTGGCCTGGTGCGTGATGCTGTACCTCACAGTCCTCAGCCTCGAGCTTGCGCCCGCGGTGTGCGAGCGCTTCGGCTGGCAAAAGATCTTGACCTGGATACGCGCCATCTCGGCGCCCGTGGTGATTGTCGGCGTGATTCTGTCCACCCTGCACCAGTCTTCTCTCGGCAGCCTCTTCCTGATCGTTCCTGAAAAACTCTACCCGTTGTGGTACACGCCCCTGCTGCCGGTCCTGTTTTTTATCTCCGCGGTATGCGCGGGCCTGGCCATGGTCATTTTCGCCTCCTGGCAAAGCCACCGGGCTCTTGGCAAGCAACTGGCTGTGCCCCTGCTCGACGGTCTGGCGCGCGTTCTCGCCGTAATCCTGCTGTTCTATCTCTCTGTGCGATTCGTAGACTTGTCGCGGCGCGATGTTCTCGGAGTAGTCCTGCTGAACCGCCGGGAAACCTGGCTGTTTCTGCTGGAGATCGCGCTGCTCGGCATACCCATGCTCCTGCTGTTTCAATCCCGGATTCGCGGCAGCGCGCATGCCTTGTACATCTGCTCCCTGATGGTTTTGTTCGGATTCGTAGCGAACCGCTTGAACGTCGCCATCACCGGGCTGGAATCGAGTCTGGGCACGCATTATCTGCCCAAATGGCCTGAGCTGATGATCACCCTGAGCCTGGTCAGTGTCGGGTTTGCCGTTTTCCGCGCCGCCGCCCTTCATTTGCCCCTGTTCATCGAGGGGGAGCCGCAGCTGGAGGCCGAGAAGGAGTTGGAGCCCGTCTCCGTTTGAACTGACAATGCAATCGCTGAAGATCGTTCTCCGCCGACAAACGGGGCTGGCCTATAAGCTGGCCCTTTGTCTGATTGTGAGCGCGGCCGCCATCTTCAGCGTGCTCGGCTTTTTCACCCTGCGGGCGCACCGGCGCAATTCCGAAGACATTGTTCTGCAGAGCGCGGAGCGCGTCAGCGACATTATCCAGCGCAGCACCCGCTACCAGATGCTGAACCACGACCGCGCGGCGCTCTACCAATCCATTCGCGACATGGGCAGCCAGCCGGGAATCCGCCGCATCCGCATTTTCAATAAAGAGGGCCGCATCATGTTCTCCACCGATCCGGCGGAAACCAACGCCATGGTGGACAAACACGGCGAGGCCTGCTACGGCTGCCATGCGCAGGCGGCGCCACTCGCCAAACTGGCACGGCCGGACCGCGCACGCATCTTCACGGAAGAGGCCACAGGCACCCGTGTGCTGGGCGTGATCCGGCCCATCGAGAACCAGGCCGAGTGCTTAAACGCAGCCTGCCATGCCCACCCGCCGGAGCGAAGCATCCTGGGCGTGATCGATTCGCAATTGTCGCTCGCCGCGGTAGACGCGAGCCTGGCCTCGCAGCAGAAGCAGCTGCTCGGTTTCACCGGCTCGGCACTTGTGCTACTTCTGCTGGTGAGCACGGTATTCGTCTGGCACGTGGTGCACAAACCGGTGCAGGAACTGATCGCGGGAACCCATCGCGTGGCAGGCGGCGACCTGGATTACCGGCTCCCCGTGCGCTCACGAGATGAGATCGCCGATCTCGCCGAATCGTTCAACAAAATGACCGCGGAACTGGCCGACGCACGCGCGCGGCTGCTGGAACAGACGCAAAACGCGCTGGCCGGCAGTGAAAAGATGGCCTCGCTCGGCAAGCTCGCGGCGACCGTGGCTCACGAAGTCAATAATCCGCTGTTCGGCATTCTGACGTATGCCAAGCTCTGCCGCAAAGCCGTCGATGAATCAAAACTCCCCGACGACACTCGCCTGCCGCTGGCGGAGCAGCTCACGGTCATCGAACGCGAAAGCAAGCGCTGCGGCGAAATCATGCGCAACCTGCTGACGTTTGCTCGCCAGGCGCCGCGCAAACGGGAGCCCAACGATCTGAATGAGCTGGTAAACCGCGCCGTGCGGCTTATGCATCACCAGTTCGAGCTCCAGCATATTGAGGTGGAGACGGAGTTGGCGGCTGCGCCGGCCGATGTCGAGTGCGACGCGGGCCAAATTCAGCAAGCCGTGCTGGTACTGCTGGTGAACGCCGCGGAGGCCATGCAGCAGGGCGGCCGGATGCGTGTCTCGACCGAGCCGGGGCCCAGTATCGTGCGTCTGCGCGTGCGTGATTGGGGGCCCGGCATCCGCTCCGATGTGCTGCCGCATATCTTCGAGCCGTTTTTCACGACCAAAGATGACCAGCAGCGCACGGGTCTCGGCCTCGCGGTAGCCAAAAGCATTATCGATCAGCACGGCGGAGTCATCGAAGTGCATTCCAAGGAAGGACAAGGAGCGGAGTTCGCGATCACGTTACCGGTGTTTCATGCCGTGCATGCCGCCGAACCCTCCGGTTTTGTCTATGAGCACAATTAAAGGCAAGATCCTCATTGTGGACGACGAGTTGGTGGTACGCGATTCGCTCGCCCGCTGGTTCGCCTCGGAGGGCTACGAGACAAAAGCCGTGGCCAGCGCCCGCGATGCTCTTGAGGTCGCAACCCAGGAATGGGACCTCGCGCTGCTCGACATCAAGATGCCGGGCATGGACGGCATGGAGTTGGAAGCCAAACTCCGGGAGGCGGACCCGGACCTGATTCTGATCATGATGACCGGGTACGCCACCGTGGAGACAGCCGTGAAGTCTCTGAAAAACGGGGCTTACGACTACCTCACCAAGCCGGTGGACCCGGATGAACTCTCCCACCTGGTGGGCAAGGCACTGGAGCACCGGCGCACCAAACGCGAAGTCACACTACTCCGCGAGAGCCTGAAGGAAGCCTTCCCCAAAACCGACCTGGTGGGGAAGAGCCCGGCGATAAGCCGCGTCACGGACTTGATCCAAACGGTGGCCGTAAGCGATTCCACCGTGCTGATCACCGGAGAAAGCGGCACCGGCAAAGAAGTCGTGGCACGCGCCATCCATGCCTCCAGCCCGCGCCGCCTCATGCCCATGGTCACCATTCACTGCGGCGCCCTCACCGAGACGCTCCTCGAAAGTGAATTATTCGGCCACGAGCGCGGCGCCTTCACGGGCGCGCAGTTCCGGAAAAAAGGAAAGTTCGAGATTGCGGAGGGCGGCACGGTATTTCTGGACGAAATCAGCGACATCAGTCTGAAAACGCAGACCGATCTACTGCGCGTCCTCCAGGAAAAGGAAGTCGTGCGCGTGGGCGGCACGCAGTCCATTCATGTAGATTTCCGGGCTATCGCCGCGACGAACAAGAACCTGGAAACCCTGGTGCAGGCAGGCACGTTCCGCCCGGACCTCTATTACAGACTTCACGTGGTGACGATTGATATGCCGCCTTTGCGCGAGCGGCGCGAAGATGTGCCGCTGCTGGTGGAGCATTTCGTAAGCAAACTGTGCGCGAACATGAACCGCCCGGAGCCGCCGCAGGTGAGTTCGGAAGCCCTCGAGCTTCTGGTCCGCTATAACTGGCCTGGCAACGTGCGCGAGTTGGAAAACGCGGTGGAGCGCGCCTTAGTGATCAATCGCGGCAAAGAGCTTCGCCCTTCTGATTTTTCGTTTCAATTGAAGGAAGCCGGCACCGCTCCCAACGGCCGTTCACTCGATGACGTGGAGCGAGCACACATCGAGTTCATCTGGGGCCAGTCCGCAGGCAATCACTCGGCAGCGGCGCGCACCTTGGGTATCGACCGCACCACCCTCTACAAAAAGCTGAAGCGTTACGGGTTGAAGTGATGATCGAGCTGGCCGCGATCGGCGATGGCGTCGGCCCAAAACGGCTCGCCGTGCTGGCGAGCGAGCTGGAGCGCATCTTCCACACGTCCTGCCGGGTGCGGGATGAGATCGTGGAGCTAAAGTTCGCGCACAACCCTTCGCGCGGACAATATCATTCCACAGCCATTTTGGAGCGCCTCCAATCGATGGTGCCGAACGGTCATTCCCGCTTGCTCGGCGTTACTGCGGTTGATTTGTTCGTTCCCATCTTTACCTTCGTCTTTGGCGAAGCGCAGGTTGGCGGCCGCTGCGCCGTAGCCTCTACTTATCGGCTGACTGAAGAACACTACGGACTGCCGTCCGATGAAGTGAAGCTCCACGAACGGCTGGTCAAAGAAGCCGCGCACGAACTCGGCCACACTTACGGACTGCGCCACTGCGAAGACTGGGAATGCGTCATGGCGTCGAGCCACTCGGTCGAGCTGGTGGATGTGAAGTCAGCCGAGTTTTGCGAAGAGTGCGCGCGGGCGGTGCTGCATTCCAACGCCAAGTGACGTGGCTTGGCTTCCGGCGACCATCCGGCGGAGAACACGCAGACGCGGGCGCCCGCCGCTGACTGATGTGTTCTTCCCTGCCTCATTGGAGTCGCCCCGATGGAACCGCGACAGGGCGCGTGCCTTCCGCCTTTCGAGCAGTCCGTCGATCGCCAGCGGTCCGGAACCTCCCAAAATCAAGGCCACCAGGCATGCGATGTATAGCATCGCGGTTTCATAACCGGGTTTTCCAAACTGCGGCCCGGCAGACGTGACCGCCACCAGCTTGATAGAGCTGAACCCGTATGGCAGATGAACGGTAAATACCGCGACGAGCATTACCGCGATCATAGGTATGCTGACGAGATTGATAAAGGCGCCCAGCAGCACGGCAAAACCTCCCGCTAGCTCTATGGCTATGGTGGCCCACGCCATGACATGCGGGTAAGGAACACCCAAGGCGTGCAGAACGCCGGCGAAGGCCGCCGGCCCTCTGGAGAGCTTGGCCCAACCGTGTAACACGAAACCAAGACCGAGCATGCAGCGAAGCGGAATCGGTGCCCAGTGCGCTATACCCAATCGTCTGAACATGGAGTTACCTTCGGTGGTTGCATCATCTTTGTAAATGTAAAGAACGCTCCACGACCCCGTACCGGCGTCCCGCAAAACACGAAGCATTCCTCACGTTATTCGATGCCGCGACCAGGAAAGTCACGGGCCCGCGGCAACTTCCTGTCGACCGCTGGTTTACCCTGGACGAATGCGCAATCCAGTCTTCCCTGCCCTGTCCTGCGCCATTCTGTTTACTCAAGCCTGGGCTGCCGATAGTGCCAGAACGTTCGGTACCGCGGGCAAAGAAGAACATGTCCTCAAACCCGGAGTTGAAGCGGAGTTGTTTCGCCACACCGGAAAAGGCTTCCTCACTCACATGTGGTTCGGCGGCGATTTCCTCAACTACGGCCTCACGCGCATCCGCATCTACGTGGACGGAGAGGCCCAGGCATCCATCGACATGGAATTGATGATGGGGCACGGCATCGGCTTTCAGGACGAAGGCGCGCCGTGGGGCGTCGAGCGCATCGGCAAAACCGGACAGCCGAGCGGCATTTACGACACCTACCGCATACCGTTTGGCACGAACGTGCGTGTGACGGCGCAGCGCGCGGCAGAGGTCGCCGGCGGAGAGGAAGATCCGCCGTTCTGGTGGATCATTCGCGGCGTGGAAAATGTTCCGCTGGAAATCGGAGGCATCCGGCTTCCCGAGAATGCGCGGCTTCGGCTGTATAAGGTCAACCGCACGGCCAAACCGCTCGAAGAGTTCGCCATCTACGACAGTGCGAAGTCCGGCATGGTGTATATGGTGACCATCGCCGGCAAAAGCAGTGCGTTCTGCTTCATGGAAAGCTGTCTCCGGGCCTATATCGGAGGCGCCAAAAGCCCGCTGCTCCTGTCGTCCGGCATGGAAGACTATTTTCTCGGCACCTACGACTTCAACAAAGGTCGCTACTACACGCCCGTCGCCGGTGTCACGCACCTGGTGCCCGACTCCGAGTTCTCCGCCTACCGCTTTCATGAAGCCGACCCTGTACTCTTCACCGGCGGCTTGCGCCTAACCCTTCGCGATGGCGAGGAGTTGCACGGCAGAGTTTACGGTTGCTCTCCCAAAGACACGGTGTTCAAGACGTACGTATGGGTCTACGAGTGGTGAGGGGCGTCAGTGGAGACTGAGATGACGATTTTCCCGCGGGCGTGCTTTTGCATGAGATACCGTAGCGCGTCTGCCGCCTCGCTCAACCGGTAACAGCGGTCGATTACCGGTACCAGCTTCCCCGCTTGCAAGAGATCTCGCAATATCGCGAGATCTTCTTTCTTCGGAACCGCCAGAAATGTCACCGTTTTTCGGTTACTGGAAAAGGATAGGATGCACGCGGCGGCCAGGCGCGCCAGGAAACCGGCAACGCCAAGGCGGCTGCCCAACTGCCCGGCCATAATGAGCCGGCCCCTGTCATTCATCACCTTTCGGCAGGCCGTTAGTGAATGGTTCGCGACACAATCGAATATCACGTCGTAGTGCTCGCCCGTTTCAGTAAAATCTTCGCGCGTGTAGTCGATCACACGGTCGGCGCCGGCGAGGCGCACTCTCTCCACGTTGACGGTACTGCATACAGCGGTCACTTCGGCACCGAACGATTTGGCAATTTGAACCGCAAACGTGCCCACGCCGCCCGCAGCACCGTTGATCAGAACTCTCCGTCCTGGCCGAATCCGCCCTTTATCCCGCAGGCCCTGCAACGCGGTGAGCCCCGCTACCGGCGCCGATGCCGCCTGCTCGAAAGTAACGTTCGCCGGCTTCAGAACAACAGCCGATTCAGGAACCGATACATACTCGGCGAACGCTCCCTGATCATGCACCCATGCCTTTGCGCGTCGTGCTTGAGGGTTATTCACGCAGACGCCGAACACTTCGTCACCCGGTTTGAACTGGGCAACATCGCGGCCAACCCCTTCCACCAAGCCCGCGAAGTCCACACCGCACCGGCCGGGATGAGACGGTGCCGGCGGCCTTACGCCGAACACCGTGCCGAGAAGGTAAGGCAAACCTTGAAGCGAACCGCAATCGAGCGGATTGACGGCAGCCGCACAAACCTTTATCAGAACTTCCCCGCTGCCACAGCGCGGTTTTTCGATTTCCGCCAACCGCAGAACGTCGGGCGATCCATTTTGGTAGTAAACGATGGCTTTCATGGATTCATCCTGAGTGAAGCCCTCCAGACCGCTGTTCATTTCCCGGACCGGATGATACGCAAGCGTTCCTGCCGGACCTTGCATGACTGGTTCCGTTTGCACCCCGAGGTCGTGCGGATAAAGGACAGAAGCTACGGGTGGCTGAATTCGTTGGCGCGCGGTACCAGTTCCATGTAGACACGGTCGGGGAGATTCGTGTGCCAGTGGCCGGTGGCCAGAGCCCACCCGTAAAGCCCGAAAAAGATGACGGCAATCCCGGCAGCCAGCGCCCAGGCGGGTATGCGCCGGCCCTTGGGAGCAGCGAGGACAAGCGCCTGGTCCACGGGGCATGACGCTACACATTCCAGGCAGCCTGTACATTCGGCCGACTGGATCGCGATTAACTGGTCAACGGGCAACTGCGAAGGGCACTGGCGCGTGCACTTGCCGCAATCGATGCAAAGCGACGCGCTGCGCCGGATGCGCACGGGGCTGGCCATGGAGAACAAGCCAAGCAATGCGCCGTACGGGCACAAATAGCGGCACCAGAAGTTCTGTACAAACACCGAGGCGACCACAAGCACGGCCAGGGTTACGGCTCCCCCTATGCCCAGGTAACGGAAGAAGTTCAGCAGCTTCACATCGGCGATGACCCCGTACGGGCCGTCGAGAAACGCGTGAATCGCCGAAACCGACATCCCGGCGATGGCATAAACAAATAAAGTGAGAAGAGCGTATTTAAGTCCGCGAAGGATAATGTCCAGGACTCGCGGAATGCGCCAGTTCTTTTTGAACGTTTCGCGGCCTAGCCGCCAAAGATACTCGGAGATCGTACCGACGGGGCAAAGCCAGCTACAAAACGCCTTGCGAAACATCCACGAGATTGCCAGGAAAGCCGTCAGCAGAACCAGCCCCGCCGGATGAACACGGGGCAAATGGCCGGTCGCGACCAGAACTTTCAGGTTCATCAGGGAAGCGATGGGCAGCCAGCCTTCGACACCCGGCGGGCGCGACACCCAGGCGGACGCTCCCCCCGATTCGTAGTGGCGAACAAAACGGACGAACTGAACGCCAATCCACGCGTTCAGACCGAAAAATGCGATCTGGAATCCACGGCGGAGGTTCTGCGAGTTGTGGCGTGGCGCACGGACAAACGATTTATTCTTCAATGACGCAACCGGGCGCCCGGCAACCTCCGCCAGCATGTGGCATTTTCCCCCAGTGAAAGATCTTCTAAGCATCTGGAGGACCAGCACTGGGTGAAAGCAAGCAAGGAGTTAGCGGTTGCGCCCTGGCAAGCTGGGTGAAATGCCTCAGCAACCTTCGCCTTAGGAATATCGGATCTTTTTTCAATGCTTTGCTGTACAATCTGAACCGAAGGGGGAGATCACATGGCACACGCAATGAGTGGCACCTGGAAACTCAACCAAATTCGTCAAGTATTGGACACGGTTCTAGCATGGGCCGCCGTGCTGGCGATTGCGGGTGTAGTGTTTGCGGGTCTCTATTTTGGGATTGCGTCGCTGGAGTAGACCGATTCTAGAGGGCTTACGCGGTCATGGCTGCGGCTTGAGCCGATTGACGGCGGATTTCCTCGCGCCATGTCCGGCACGCAAGACTGATGGTGCGCAGGACCTGGTCGCGATCGAAAGGTGTGGCCAACAGATCATAACCGCCGGCTTCCAACACTTTGCAGCCGAGTGTTGAATCGGTAGAGCTGGAGTAGACCAGGACTTTTGGCGGGGCCGGATGTACCTGTATCGCATGGAGAAGGTCGCTCCACGCGGCGTCGGGAAGCAGGGCCGGGCAAAGAAGCACGGGGACAGGGTATTCCTCCAGAAACAGAAGCGCTTCGTGTTGGTCCGCCACCCAGTGAACCAGCCAGTTGGTATGACTCAATATGGACTGCAGAGACTGGCAGTCTTTGGAGCCGGCCCCGACAGCCAGCAGTTCCACCCTTTGCAACCTACTGATCGGAACGGAGTACTGCTCCCGCATTTTGTCCTTCTTATCCAGACAGAGTTTGACGGCATAAAATCTTAAGCAACCGGCTTGCCGAAACTCCGCAATAAGCCTTAAGAACACTTGAGTGGGCGCGCTGGAGCATTTCGCTCAGATTCTTGTGTAAAATCCCCCAAAGAACTCAGGCCGATCCGGCTAAGTTGCTGATGCGGCGTTCCATCACCTTCGGCCAATCATTTGCTTTAGTAAGTGCAAACCAACGAAGCCGAAGCAAAGCAGCCGGGCGCTCTCCACTCCACAGAGTTGCCCGGCTGAACTTTTTTGGTGCTAGTGATTCCAAGGGCGCGCGGTCACTAGCTCAGGATGCTCGGTACGGAAATCCTCTACAACTTTGCAGTTCCAACACACGGGCTGATGAGTGGGGAGCAGGTCGGGCAGATGCTCGGCGGGGACTGAATCTAATTCCAAGAGTTTCCCTTCGGGACTGCGCAGGGCGGGTTGGTGATCGTACCAGTGGATTGTGTCAAAGACGCGGCGGCAGTAGACACACTCTTTGCCCCGGTACCACTCGTCCAAAAGCGCGCGCAGCCGGCATCCTACGGGCGACTGCTCGATCTCGGCGAGGCAGTTTTGGGGGCAATCCTGGCGCTCGGGCCAACGGCTGCAGCTGGTGAGGCGTAACTCCGGGCGACTGAGGAGGCTGCTCATGGCGGCGAGCGGCGAGTCGAGTTCGACGGCTTCGTGGCAATTGGTTTCGGGACAGGTGATCACGCGCTTGCCGCGATACCTCAAGTAGCGCCTGGTAAACGCGACGGCGCCGATGGCGAGGATGGCGAGGACTACCAGTCCGACGGCCAGGTAGACCGTGAGCAGAACGGCAACATAGCGTTGAAGGAGTTGATCCAAGGCGGCAACCATAACACTCACTCATCTGCATCAAGGTGACCAAGTTGCAGGCGGGACGGTAAGGCCTGCAATATCATCAGCCGGGCGGCGGGTCCGCGCCAGAAGACGCTCGCCCGTGGGTGATTTCACCTACTTCGAAAATGCGGAATCTCTGGAAAGATGCGACGTTCGCCTTCCGGGTGTTGCAAAAGAACCCTGGATTCACCCTGGTCGCCGTCCTGACGCTGGCGCTGGGAATCGCGGCGAATACGACGGTATTCAGCTGGATCGAGGACCTGCTGTTGCGGCCCTACCCGGGATCGAGCCACGGCGAGCAACTGGCTGTCATCGATGTGATCAGCACGGGATCACCAGCCGGAGCGAATCAGACTTCATACCTCGATTACCTGGATTGCCGGAAGAACTTGAAGTCACTAGCGGGAGTGGCACTGCATCGCGAAGATGTATTCGCCGTGGGGGAGTCGCTGCACGCGCAGGCGGTTTGGGGGGAGATGGTCACCGGAAACTACTTTTCCGTCCTCGGCGTGAAGCCGTTGTTGGGACGAACGTTCACGCCGGAAGAGGACGGCGACAAAGTGGGAGCATATCCGGTCGCGGTGATCAGCTACCGGCTTTGGCGCAGCCGGTTTCAAAGCGATCAGAGGATCGTGGGCAAGACGATTCGCGTGAACCGGCGGCCGCTGACGGTGATCGGCGTTGCACCGCCGGAATTTCGGGGCACGCTGCCTGGGCTGGTCTTCGAGATGTGGGTACCAATCACGATGGGGCCGGCGTTGGGAATGCTGTCCAGCGAGACATTCAAAGACCGCAATGCGCGGGAAGAATACGGCATTGTGCGGCTGAAGCCAGGCGTTTCGATCGAGCAGGCGCGCGCGGAGGCAGCATCCTTATCCAGCACGCTAGAAGTCATGTCCCCAGACACGAATCGCGGAATCACGATCACGATTTCGCCTTCCTGGCAGTTTCATAGCGCGGCTCCGGAGCTGCTGCTGCGGCCTTTACGGATTTTGATGGGGATCTCCGTTCTGGTCCTGCTCATTGTCTGCGCGAATGTGGCGAATCTGCTGCTGGCGCGCTCGATCGGACGGCGCAAGGAGATCAGCATCCGGCTGGCGCTGGGCGCCGGGACGTGGCCACTGCTGCGGCAGCTATTTATCGAGACGCTGTTCGTGGCGAGCGCAGGAGCCGCGCTGGGATTGATACTTGCGCAATGGATGCAGGCATGGCTGCCGGCGATGGTCCCGAAGGTCGCGGTGACGGTTGCGATGGGCGGAACGTTTGACGGGAGAATTCTAGGATTCACCATCCTGATCTGCGCGGGGACGACACTCCTCTCGGGGGCCGCGCCAGCGCTCGCATGGCTGCGAACGGACGTGAACGATACGCTGCGGGAAGGCGGGCGCGGCGGAAGCCAGGGCGCCAAATCGCATCGCATGCAGGAGCTGCTGGTGATAGCGGAAATCGCCATGGCGACGGTGGCGCTGGCCGGCTCGGGACTGTTCCTTCGCAGCTTCCGCAATGCCAGCGCGATTTATCCGGGTTTCGACAAGAACCATGTGCTGCTGGCGCAGTTCTATTTAGGCGGCACGGGTTTTTCGACGCGCGACATGCAGGATTTTTTCGCGCGGCTGGCGGTCCGGCTACGGTCGTTACCGGGAGTGTTGGAGGCGAGCTATGCCGACGACGCGCCCCTGGGCACAACGGGCGGCCCGTACGGCCGAGTAGAGCCGGAGGGTTATGTGCGCAGCGTGGGCGAATCGATGGACGTCAACCGGTTCCTGGTGGCTCCGCGCTACTTTGCCCTGCTCAAGAACCGGCTTTTAGAGGGGCGTGACTTTCGCGATAACGACGACTTTTCAGCGCCTCCGGTGATGATTGTGAACCAGGCGTTCGCCCGGCGCTACTTTAGCGGAGGCGAGGCCCTTGGGCGGAAGGTGCGCTGCGAGGGCAAATGGTTCACGGTGGTAGGGCTGGCGCAAGACAGCAAGTATTTCGACGTGGCCGAGAAGCCGCGACCGTTTTTCTTTGCCCCGTTCCGGCAGTTCTCGGGCAATGACACCCGGGTTCACTTTTTCGTCAGAGTGACGGGGGAGCCGGCGGCGTTCATCCCGACGTTCCGGCGTGAGGTGGTTGCGGCGGATCCGAATGCCGTCGGGTTTTATCCCATGCCCATGACGGAATGGACGGAGGTGACCATGCTGCCGCAAAAGCTTGCGGCGAGCCTGCTGGGAGCGATGGGTCTGATTTCGCTGTGCCTGGCGGGCGTAGGGCTGTACAGCGTAATGGCCTATGCGGTGGCACGGCGCACGCAGGAGTTCGGCGTGCGCATGGCGCTCGGTGCACAGCCGAACGACGTACTGCGCCATGTTCTGGCCAGAGGCATAAAGATGACGGCGGCAGGCCTGGCAATCGGGATGGCGGTTGCACTGGCGTTAACGCGGCTGGTGGCGAGCATGCTGGTGGACGTGGCCGCAGCGGACCCGCTGACCTTCGCGGGAGTGGCTGTATTTCTCGTGCTGGTTGCCCTGGCGGCGAGCTACATTCCGGCGCGGCGGGCGACAAACGTAGACCCCATGATGGCCCTGCGATGCGAGTGAAACGGCGGCCGGGCGGGCCTCATTCTGGCGGACGCGGCGTGAACTCGGGGTGCTGCACTACAAATAGGTCAGGCCGTTTCGCCTGACCTATACCGATCCCAAGCGACGAATCGCGGCGGACAACAGCGCACGGACGCCTACTAATGGCCCGGTGCCAGCGGCGTACCGTTGGGCAAGTCGCCCGGGGGCAAGGCGGAGAACACGGGGAACGCTTCGGCATTCAAGGACAGGCAGACGATGGGAACGTCCGAAGTGATCTGCACGGACCCGATGAAGGTGTTAAGGCCGAGCAGCGGACCAAGGTTCGCGGCGCCGTGAGCGTTAGCAGGGACCTGGATGGCCTTGCTGCCTAGCGCCGATCCCGTGTTGCTGAGCACAGTGACTGTCACGGATGCGGTTGCAGATGTCGGATTGGCGTACGCGATGCCGGTGTGGGATTCAGCGAAGGTGACGAATTCGTTAGCAGGAGCCGTCATGGCATTGACGCCGGCCTCGCCCTGCGGCAAGCCATCCTTATAGAACCGATACAACATGCTGGCCTTAACGGGGCCGCTACACACGGCAAGGGCCCAGCCTTGCGCCAGAACAGCGCCGGGACCGGCCATGGTTTGCTGATGGAGGGTGCCGCCAGCGGAAAGCTGGTCGCTACGGCTGTTCACCGGCAACCCGCCGAAGGGAACGGCTAACGCATTGCCGGAGTCGTCGTAGAACGAGGTCTGACAGGTGACGCTTCCCGGTGAGTAATTGACGTAGGTCATCGTTGTTTGCCAGCCTGCGCCGAATGCAATTTGCGGAAAGTAGTAGTTCGACGTGGTTTCGAGACCCAGCACGAATCCGGCCAGAAAAAGCTTTCCTGCGGGGGTAGAGGGGTCACCGACGACAACGGCAACCGAGCTACTGGTGCTATCGGGAAAGACGACACCGTCGAGGCTTCCCGAGGGCGTACCTGTAGCGGCGGAGGAGACGAAGTCGACGAGCAGCCTGCCCTTGGTGGGGTCATAGGAGAAGGGCGTACTGAAGGGAAGCTCCAGGTCAAACGGGCAAGGACCAGGTGCGGCGCAACCGGGCGAAGATGCGGTAACCGGGCCATCGAAGACCGTGGTGGCATCGGGGCCAACGTTGGTGGCGAAAGTGGTGCTGGGCAGCGTATGGCCATGGATGGTGTTGGGAAATGCCGTGGTGGTCGACAGAATGACTTTGTACGAGCTATAGGTGGCATTGACGGGACCGGTGCCCGTAGCAGAGCGAAAGCGCAGCCCTGTGATGATGACGGGGCCTGGGAACTGACCGCCGCCGATCACCTGCTGCGTGCGCGTGGTATTGGAACCCAGGGCGATGGGCTGGTTGCCGGCTGCGGTTGCTTGTACGTTCGGGACGACAAGCAGATCGGCGAAAGCTGGGCTGCAACAGGCGAGCAAAAACAGGGTGTTTGTAAGTCCTTTAGACATGTGGCGCTCCTCGGTTCCGGGAATTGTACATCAAGAAAGGCCGGCAGAGAACCGGGAAAGGTGCGGGGTAACCGTGCAGCCGGGCAGCGAGATGGCATGGTTGCGCCGGTGGATATGAAGATGCCCAAACCAGGCAACTTCGCGCATCTCGACGTGAACTACGGCCGCGCCGGAGCCCTATGGCGTGACAGAGAGCGGGAGGACCTCGGGAAGGGGGTGAGTGTTCTCAAGAAGGAGAGCGGTGCGGCCGGTGGACTGCTCGATGATCTCCATGGTGGGGATGACGACGCACGTCCGATTGACTGCCACGGGCGAGGCGGACGGATCACTAAAGGCAGTGCGCACGGTGCCGCGAATCTCGACCGACGTAGCGAGCGGCGCCGGGTAATCGAAGTGAACAGCCTGGTTCGGGTTCACGGGGACAGTGTTAGCGGCCACCGTGGCGCCTTGGTCGTTGACGATGGAGAAGGTTACCTGGCAGGAAGCGCCGGCAATGATGGGTCCGCCCATGGGAAGCAGGTAGGCATTGATCCGCGCCGATTGTCCGGCGGCGAGCGAGACCATTCCGAACGTTACATAAGGCGACCGCAGCCCGGGAAGCATTTGCGCGTTCGCGTAGGGAACGGAAGAGAAGACGAGTCCGGCGAGAAGGCAGACTGTGGCAAAGGCGACGGTGAAAACCAGTTTCATGGTAGTACCCCTAGAAAGAATATAGCCGCGAATCAACGCGAATGCACGAGAGTGAGACGAGGCATGGCCGGACATGTGGAGTCAGAAAGGCCGGGATGTTTTTGGGACGGGGCGTAAGACCGCTTGCTCCGGTCACAGCTCAGTTAGGGGAACTGAGAGCTAAGTCCAGATATGCCAGATAGGCGACGATCAAGTTATAGGAGTCAATGTAGTCTTTGCCTTTCACGGCAGCGAATGCGTCCCGAGAAGAGTGCAGAACGGGCAAAGTGTCCTGCGTGAGCGAATGGAAGTCGATCACAGGTATTCGGGCACTGAGAAAGGGACCGGAGTCCGATAATCCGACGCGATCCACATTTACCGCCGACAGGGGCAAATTCAGAGTGTGAGCGACTCCGACGGCAGCATTCGCGAGTTTCTTGTCGGCACGCGAGAGCCAGACTTTGGTTTCAGACAGCCTTGACGGGCTGATCTTGAAGAGACGGTTCTTTGCAACCTGCCTCCGCGAACAGTTCGCGAAGAGACTCTTCGCGATCGGAGTTTTTATCCTTCACGCGATGCAGACGGTCTTCGAGCCTGCGGTTTCACCACATTGTATGGAATTTGCTGCGCGGCTGCGGAAGAAAGAGCTAGCAGGAGAGCAATGGGAGACATCGTTTCTCCTGGGCGAGGCAGCCTCTACGGGACACCGGCGGATTTGACGAGTTCGGCGAAAGCGGCGGCGATGCGGGAGGCGGCTTCGGGACCGACCGAGTTCTCCTCGCCATACCAGGCTTTGGCGGCGCCGTTCAGATAGGGCGGTTTCTCGTCCCATTCGGCTTTGGGTATGATGTAGCCGATTTCGTCATCGGCGAGGCCGGCGAGCATTTTGAACTCGGCGGTCAAGAGGCTTTTGATAGGGGTCTCGACGGGGGCATCAGGAAAATCGGCGCCGGAATAGCGCACGACGCCGCCAACGCTCAGCTCGGGGTACATTTCGCCGGGAATGAGAGCAATCTCAAGAAACACTTTGCCGCGCGCGAGGAGGCGGACGAGGCCGACGGGCGTGGTGGTGGCGCCATCGGCGGTCATCTTCTTGCGACCTTTATACAGGTCGGCCTGGGCGGCGAGTTGGAAGCCGTGATTGGCGACTGGAATCTGTATGAGCCGCTCGCGGAAGTCGACCTGGTCAGCGTTGAACTGTTTGGCGTTGCGAACCGCGTAGCCCGCGCTCTCGGCCACGCCGCGCCCGATGATTTCCGCCTTTTGAAACGTGTTCTCGGGAGCAGCGGTTTTGCTCGCGGTATCGATAACATTCGCGCCGAGCGGCGATTGCATGCCGCCGACCGCGCCGTTCAGGAAGACAGCCACCCCTTGGAACTTCTGTTCGATCTCGTTGCAGAGATAGTAGGAATAATCGGCAGTGATCAGGGTGTTCTCGGATCCGAGAGTTTCCGGGTGATTGGCCCAGTTGACCAGCGTCGCGATGGGCTTGTTGCGTGCAGTGGTCACGTGGAGCACGATCACGCCGGCGTCGAGGACTTCGGGCGGGCGATCGTCATGAATAAAGGCGTCGAGATCGGACCGGTGCGCTTCGCCGACCTTGATCAGAGCCGGCTGGAGCGCGCGCACGGCGGTGACGGCGGATTGCGCCACGCGCTCCACGACGAGATTCATGTAGGCATCGTTCATGCCGGAACGGCCACGCTCGGGCCCCCAGAGGCCCATGGTGTCGGGCGCTTCATGATCGTGCGTGGAAGCAACAACGACGTTCACGTCACCGGAAAAGGCTTTTTTGCCGGCGGCAAGCTGGCGTTTGACTTCGGCGCGAATACGCTCGACGTCGTCGAGGAAGACGCCGATGGAGTCAACGCCGCACAGAACGATTGTTTTGCCGGCCGCGCTGAGAGCGAGACAGCGAGCGTAGAGCTGGTCGTGAATGCCGGTGGCCACGCGGTTATTGCCGAAGCCGGCCATGTAGACGGGGCCGTGCTTTTTGAGGTCGGGAGTGAGAGTGACACGAGCCGCGCCCGCGCGAATGTGAGGGCCCAGAATATCCGACTGCGCGAATACGTTCGCCGCGCAGCAAACCAGGAGAAGAAAGCGCACGCGCGTCAAACCCACCAAGGCGCCGCGGGCTGCTCCTTGACGACAATTTGATCGAGGAAACGAATCGCCTTGCTAAGACCCTCGTTAGGAGACAGGATGCTGTCTTCGTGCTCAATGGAGAGCACGTAATCGTAGCCGTACATGCGCAGCGTGGAGATGAACTCGCTCCACCATTCGGCGCCGTGGCCATAGCCGACGGTGCGGAAGATCCAGGAGCGGTTACGCTCATCGGTGTATTTCTTGGTATCGAGCACTCCGGTGATGGGGAGATTGCGCCCGTAGATCTGGGTGTCCTTTGCGTGGACGTGGAAGATAGCGTTGCCGAGCACGCGAACGGCAGCGATGGGATCGATGCCCTGCCAGAACATGTGACTGGGGTCGTAGTTCACGCCGATGGCCTTACCGGCAGCGGAGCGCAGGCGCAGCATGGTTTCGGGACTGTAAGCGACGAACCCGGGGTGCATTTCGATGGCGATCTTGATGCCGTGATCTTCCGCGAACTTGGCGCGCTTGGTCCAGTAGGGGATGACTTTCTTTTCCCACTGCCAGTCGAGAACATCGAGATACTCGGGCGGCCACGGACAGGTAACCCAGTTCGGATATTTGGCCTTGTCGCTGTCGCCGGGGCAGCCCGAGAAATCGATCACTACGGGCACGCCGAGTTTTTGGGCAAGGAGAATCGTCTTCCGGTTGGTCTCCTGGTTGGCCTTGGCGATCACCGGGTTGGGATGCAGCGCATTGCCGTGGCAGCTCAGCGCACTAATGCTGAAACCGTTATCCGAGAGTTTTTGCTTGAACTCGTTGAGCTCGGTTTTGTTTTCGAGCATCGAGAGCTTGCAATGCGGATCGCCGGGATAATTTCCGGTGCCCAGCTCCACGGTGGTGATGCCCAGGCCCTTAAGTTTTTTGATGACCTCGTCGAGTGAAAGCTGCGCCAGCAGCGCGGTAAATACGCCGACTCTCACGTGGATGTCTCCTTATATCAACGCTGAACTGTGACGGATGAAGTGACCAGAATATCACAGCAGGCGAGCCGCTCCGTTTCGCGCCGCGGAGTCAACGACGTGTTTCGCAGAAGCGCAGAGATTTGGTAATAGAATGGGCCGCATGAAGAAAAGTCGTGAGATGGGACGGCGGGGATTTATGGGCTCGGCGGCAGCAGTGCTGGGAGGCGGTTTCTGGGCGGACGCCACGCTAGATGCGGCGGTGCAGAATGTCAACCGGAATTCGCAGCCGTCGGATCTGAAGATCACCGATCTGCGCGTTGCCGTAGTGACACGGGCTCCGTTCACCTGCCCGCTGATTCGGATCGACACCAACCAGGGCATCTACGGGCTAGGCGAAGTGCGCGATGGAGCCAGCAAGACCTACGCCCTGATTCTGAAGAGCCGCATTCTGGGCGAGAACCCATGCAACGTGGACAAAATTTTCCGCAAGATCAAACAATTCGGCGGCGACTCGCGGCAGGCGGGCGGAGTGTGCGGCATCGAGATGGCACTCTGGGACCTGGCGGGCAAAGCGTACGGCGTGCCGGTCTACCAGATGCTCGGCGGCAAGTTCCGCGACAAGATTCGCTGCTATGCCGACACCACGGAGTCGGACGACCCCAAAATATACGGCCAGCGCCTGAAGGCGCGCAAGGAGCAGGGATTCACATGGCTCAAGATGGACCTGGGGATCGAACTGTTAAAGGATGAGGAAGGGACGCTGACCCATCCGCTGGGCACGAAGTTCCATCAGGCAGACACGGTGCAGCATATGTTCACTGGGATCGAGCTCACGGACAAAGGCATCGCACGTATGGCGGAGTTTGTAGCCACGATTCGGGAGTATGTAGGGATGGAGGTACCGCTCTCGGCCGACCATTTCGGGCACATCGGCGTGAACTCGTGCATCCGGCTGGGCAAGGCGTTGGAAAAATACAATCTGGCGTGGCTGGAAGACATGATTCCGTGGCAGTACACCGATCTCTGGAAGAAGATTACGGACGCCGTGAACATCCCGACGCTCACGGGCGAGGACATTTATCTCAAAGAGCATTTCGTTGAGCTGGCGCGGAATCACGCCGTGGATATCTTGCATCCGGATCTGGCGACGTCGGGCGGAATTCTCGAGACGCACAAGATCGGCGACGCGATTGGAGAGCTGGGGGTGCCGATGGCCATGCACTTTGCGGGAACACCGGTTTCCTGCATGGCCAACGTGCACTGCGCGGCAGCCACCGAGAGTTTCCTGGTACTCGAAAATCACTCGGTGGACGTGCCTTGGTGGGGCGATCTCGTCGAGGGGATCGAGAAGCCGATCATCAATAAAGGGTTCATCACGGTTCCGGAGAAGCCGGGGCTGGGCGTCACGCTGAACGACGAGGTGGTGAAGCAGCACCTGCTGGAGCCGGGATACTTCGAGCCAACGCCGGAGTGGGATAAAGAAAGATCGCACGACCGTACGTGGAGCTAGTCTCGTGAAGTACCGGGCATCCACGGGCCGGCCGCGAATGCCCAGTTTCAGCATGTCGGGTTGAGGTTCCAGACGGTTCCCCAGCTCTAGCGGGCGCGACGTGCGGTGGTCGCCACTGGCGCGGCGGCCGGCGGGTCGTCAGATGCCTCCGGCGGGACCGAGTCCTGTGCGGGTTGCGTGCCGGTAGGCGCGGCCTTCAGCACGTCATTGGCGAAGAAGAATTTGCCGTCGGTGGGCACCATCATCACCTGAACTTTGTCAGAGAGCCGCTCGGCGACAATCTTCTGGATCAATAGCGGATTCTGTTTGAGCGCCGCGGCTTCGGTTTTGAGCCGCTCGGAATCGGCGGCGGCGGTGACACGAATGCGGTTGGCTTCGGCGTCTGCCATAAGATTTCGTTTTTCCAGCTCGGCTTTGCTGTCGATGACTTTGGCTTGCGCCATCGCTTCGGCGTTCTTGACGGTGGCTTCTTTGCGCGCTTCGGATTCCAGGCGGGTCTGCTCAATCTGCTTTTGCTTGAGCGGCAGCGTGTGCTGCATGGCATCGGCCTGGGCTTTGGCGTTGAGCACGACAACCTGCGCGTCGGCTTCCGCGGATTTCACGCGGCGCGCTTTCTCGGCTTCGGCCTCGAGTTCCGCCGTGCGTACCATTTTCTGCTTGATATCGACTTCGACGGCCATACGGTCGCTCTCCTGCTCCTTGAGCAGCAGGCCTTCAAGACCCTTGGCGTATTCGGGTGGAAGCTGGATGTCGCGCAGGATGACTTCTTTCACCAGAATTCCGTCGGCAGCGAGCTTCTGCTGGATCGCATCAGCGGCCAGTTTGCGCACCTCTTCGCGGCGTGCGGCAAAGACGTCACGCACCAGATAGTTGGGAATCACCTGGCGAAAGACACCCGCGACGACAGGCGGCACGATCTCCTGTTCAATAGGTTGCGGCAGGTTGGCATGAATGTAGTCGAGACGGCGGGGATCGAGGCGGTAGCGAACGGCAATGGCGAGGCCCATGGGCAGGCCTTCTTTACTCTGCACTTGCAGGATTTCGCCTTTCTTCTTGTCCTCGCCGAGCGCGGTGGAGAAGACGCGCTCGCGCGTGTCATAGAGAGTCACGTTTTCGATAAGCGGCGTAATCCAATGCGCGCCCGGATAAAGTGCGCCGGGCTCGGTTCCGGAAATCTGGCTGACCACTACACCAGCGCTACCGGCCGGGATGACGACGATACTGAGCGCGAGCAGCAGCGGGGCGAGTGAGAGGAGAGCGAGCCGCCCGGCGTTCCGCCAACGGATTGCGGCAGGCGGCTGCGGTGTTCCGGCCGAATCGACCCGCCAGGATTCGCGCGCGCGGTAGATGTCATAGATCACGATGGCCAGGGCGCCGCCGAGCAGGCCGGCACCTGTGAACAGCAACAGATACTTCAACAGCAACATTTGGTTTGTCTCCTGTGGACCGGTGTGAGAGCCGGTTCGGGAGTGCAGGAGCAGGTAAGGGACCGGGGCTAGAGTGCCCGATTGGCGTGGGTTTGGGAGAGACACTAACGTGTGCGGTCACACACGGCGTGGGAGAGGGGAGACGAGTCAGTCGAAGGCAAAGGCAACATCAGGTATATTGACGGCAGATGGCTGAAGATTCTAACGAACTCATCAGCGCCCTCGGTGGAAGCGGCTTTCCGATGCAGACTGCGGTGGCTGCCGCGATTCGATCGCTTAGGTTCTACGAGGTCCAAGAAGAGATTGCGTGGCGCGACTCTGACGGGTCGGACAAATTCTTGGACATGGTCGCTGTTGGCGCGGGGGTTCGAGTTTCTATCGAGTGCAAGAAGACAGCGCAAGACAAGTTTATCTTTTTGTTGCCCGAGGTCGACGAGATACAGCAACGGCAACCAACGTTGCGTGGAGTTTACCTTTATCAAATACAGGACTCTGCGCCACGTGGCAGCGTTGCCTGGGGGCGCATTTCTACGCTCCCTACGACCTACGACTCAATGTACTGCGTCACCAAAACGTCTGGACCTAACCGACTGCTAGAGGCCAACGCCCAGGCCCTCGTGCGGGGTACTGAGGCTTATGCAGCGGACCGTTGCAAGCGGTTCCGTCCTCAGGGAGCAGAATCGAAGTCGGTGCCCTGTATACCTGTGCTTATCACGAACGCACCATTGTTCGTGGCGCGATATCGACCGGACGACGTGAGCCTCGAATCTGGAATCTACCAGGCCCGTGGGGAACACCTCACCGCTGAGCAAGTCGTCCGATTTACCAAGCAGTTCACCACGTCACCGGACATCGAAACGCGAGAGCGCACGGTTCTCGTCGCACACACGTCGGCCATCAATGAACTTTTCAGGAGTCTCGCGTCAGCCTCCGTAGAAGACACTCGGCCTGCGAAGTTCATTTTCTCAGGCCTGTAAACGCAAGCTAACAACACCCGTTTACGCGAACGGGCTCCTCTTCAGCGCGTACTCCAGCGCCTCCTTCGGTACGTGAAACTCGGCGACGGCGGTATTGCCCATATAGCCGAGTTCTTTAATGCCGATGGGGCTGGTGTAGTAGGCGTCGAGCACGAGATTCCGCGCCCAGCCGAAGAAGTGGATGCCGGGCTGGTTTTCGGGCACGGCGTTCTTTTCCACGCCGATCAGGTCGAGCATGGCGGTCTGCTGGGCGGGCATCGCGTCGACGAAATCGGCGTGATAGCGGCGCTGCATATCGCGGTCGAGCCATGCTATGCCGCCGGTGAAGATTTCGCGAAGCTCGTCGCAGTTGCTCGCCATGAAGTCGATCCAATCCGCTGCGCCAGCAGCCAGCGCTCCGGGTGAGTGGTCGTCGGCGGGAATGATCAGGTCGGAAAGGCGCTGGAACGTCTTGTATTCGTGTGCATTGAACGCCTTGGGCGTGTATTGCCCGTTCGCGGCCTTCTTGTCTTCCGAAACCGCGTCATGGGCGTGCTGCGCGGCGTCTAGCGTCCCCAGCGTCGCGCCCGAGGCCAGCGCCGAGAGGCTCAACCCACGGAGTAAACTTCGCCGGGAAATCGACTCAGACATTGCCTTTTCTCATTTCTTCCGCCAGATACTCGGCGGTTCGCCATGCCAGCGCCACGATGCTCAGCGTGACGTTCTTGTCCGGGTTGCCCAGGAACGGCGCGGCGTCCGCCACAAACAGGTTCTTCACTTCGTGCGCCTGGCACCAGCGGTTGAGCGGGCCCTGCTTGGCATCGTCGTGCATGCGGACGGTGCCGGCCTCATGGATGATCTCGCCGCCGATCGAAACCGCATCCACGCCGTGCGCGGGGAACTGTTTCGGCTCGGGCTTGCCGCCCATGGCTTCGATGATGGACGTGAACGTGTTGTGCATGTGCCGAACCTGGTTGATCTCATGGTCGGTCCATCGGAAGTGGAAGCGCAGAACGGGAATGCCCCACTGATCGACCGTGCCGGGATCGATCTCGCAATACGAGTTCGCATTCGGAATCATCTCGCCGCGGCCGGAGAAGCCGACCCAGGAGCCGTATTCCTGTCGGATTTTTGATTTCAGGCTCGCGCCGTAGCCGTCCTGCCCATGGAAGGCGCCAAGCTGTGGCATATCGAAACCGCCGCCGACCTCAATGTGATAGCCGCGCGGGAAATCCTTCTTCTTGTCTTCGAGCAGCCACCACGGGATGTAGACGTGCATGCCGCCGATGCCATCGGAATTGTGCCGCGGCAGGCCGTCGAGGGCCGGAACGTGACCGCTGAGATCGTAACCGGTGGTATCGGTCAGGTTGCGGCCCACCATGCCGGAATTGTTGGCAATGCCAGCCGGAAACTTTGATGACCTGGAATTGAGCAGCAGCCGCGCCGATTCGCACGCGCTCGCCGCTACCACCACGGCGCGGCAGCGGATCTGCTTATCGGTGCGCGTGGCTTTGTCGACATAAGAGACCGCCGTCACGGTGCCGTCGTCGCCCGTGATCAACTCGCGCGCCATGGCGCCTGAAATGATTTTGAGCTTACCCGTCTTCATGGCGGGAAAAATCATCGCCTGGCTGGAAGTAAATGCCGAGGCCGTATGGCACCCGCGCCCGCATTGCCCGCAATAATGGCACGCCGCGCGTCCGTTCAAGGGCTTGGTCAACATCGCCATGCGCGACGGAATGCACGGAATGTTCAGACTCTTGCAGGCTCTCTGGATGAGCACTTCCGGCACGCGCGGCGCGATCGGCGGAAGGAAGTTGCCATCGGGCGCCGTGCGCAGTCCCTCTTTAGTGCCCGTGACACCAATAAACCCCTCGGCTTTGTCGTAATACGGCGACATCTCTTCGTAACTGACCGGCCAGTCGACGCCCAGGCCGTCGAACGAGTAGGGCTTGAAGTCGTAATCGGAAAAGCGCAGCGAGATACGCCCGTAATGGTTCGTGCGGCCGCCCATGATGCGCGCGCGCCACCATTTGAATTGCGACCCGGGTGCGACCGTATATGGCTCGCCATCCAACGTCCAATTTCCCGCCGGCGCACCGAAGTAGCTGAAACCGTAGATGTTCTTGCCGAAGTACATCTCGGAGTGCGGGCCCGCGCCGCGGTGGTCCACCTGATAGGGCCAGACATGCTCCTTGAAATCCTTGATCGGGTTGAGCATGGGCCCGGCTTCGAGTAGCGTGACGTTGATGCCGGCGTCGGTCAAGACTTTCGTCACCGTTCCGCCACCTGCGCCGGAGCCAATCACCACCACATCGTGCACTTCCGCACTGCGCCGAAGCTGAAACATGCTCTCGACTATAGCACCGGCACATTCGCGGTAGAATGTTTAGAAGGAGGGGGCGCAACGGATTCGACGGGATTGGATCGTTGTGGAGAGGCGTGCCGGGTTCCGAGCTCCCGTTAAACGATCGGAAAACCAAAACTGCCAATACGCAGTTTGCATACGCTGCTTAATTAATTAAGTAGCCGCTCCAGCCGCTGAGCCCGCGCGGCGGTGAGTGAGCGTCATTTTGCGGGATGGGCCAAAGGCTTCGGTCCGGAGCCGTAGGCCGAGATCAATCGGGCTAGGTGGCGGTCGTTCTGGCCGGTTCTAAGGCCGCTGCCGAAAATTTTGAGCCGGATACGCACGTAGTTCTCTTCACGGCGGGCATTCTCGGACGCGGGTTCGACTCCCGCCGCCTCCACCAAATTTTTATCATTTAGAATCAACGTATTACGGACAAAATCCTCGAATTGTACAATAAATGTACAATGGCGCGGCGTAGAATACTCCTCAGGGAGTCTGAACACCGCGATGCTCTCTGTTTACACCCGCCATTCGAACAAGTGCCCCAAGAACGATGACCACAATTGGAAACGCTGCCGTTGCCCCAAGTGGATCAATGGCACCCTGGGCGGCCAGTTCATTCGCAGGACCGCGAACACCCGTAGCTGGGAAAAAGCCGAAGATCTAAAACGAGCCTGGGAAGAGGCAGCGAGCCCCAAGAAGATTGAGCCGGTCACCATCGAAGCAGCCGTGGAAGCCTACTTGGCGGACGCGAAGGCGCGCGAACTTCGGGACTCCACTCTGTACAAGCTCAAAACCATCTTCCAGAAGCAGTTCCTTGCCTGGGCGAAGTGTAAGGGCCTTCGTTTTCTGAAAGAGATCGATCTTTCCTCGCTTCGGGATTACCGCGCCACCTGGAAAGACGCCGCGTTGGCGAAGAAGAAGAAGCAGGAACGTCTGACCGGCTTCTTCTGGTTCTGCGTCAGAGCCGGCTGGCTGGCGACGAATCCAACCCAAGGGCTGGGAAGAATCTCGGTGGATGCCACACCGACTGACTACTTCCCGCCAGACGAGTTCGAGAAGATCATTGGCGCCACGTACCTGTACCGCGAGAACCGATGGGAGCAGGGCGACCGCAATGGAACGCGGCTGCGCGCGCTGACCTTGCTGATGCGATGGAGCGGACTTCGCATTCGTGACGCGATCACGCTCGAACGCTCGCGACTCGCCGGGGACAGCATCCTGCTGTACCAGGCGAAAACCCGAACGCCAGTATACGTCCCTCTCCCCCCAGATGTTGCTGAGACACTGCGGACGGTTCCACCGGGCCTCCGGTCGAATCCCCGGTACTTCTTCTGGAGCGGTAACGGCGACCCGAAGTCCGCCGTTGCCGACTGGCAGCGGAGCTACCGGCGTCTGTTTGAACTTGCCGCCCTGAAAAAGCTTGACGGTACCTTAAAGCGCTGTTTCCCACACATGTTCCGCGACACCTTTGCCGTCGAAATGCTGCTCGCTGGCGTGCCCCTGGAGCAAGTCTCGATCTTGCTGGGTCACAAGAGCGTGAAGATTACCGAGAAGCACTACGCACCATGGGTGAAGGCTCGGCAGGAACAACTGGAACAAAACGTTAGAAAGGCCTGGGGTGGGAACCTCACTGCCATCGTGACCGGACGACGGCGGCGCCCCCCGGAATCAGCGGTTGTTGGCTGACTTCCTCGCGAGCAGCACCATCTGATGGATCCAGTTGTTGGCCGCAATCGCCACATCGGCAAGTTCGCATGTTCCATTATCGATTGGAACGTCCGCGCCAGAAATGTTGACCGCTCAGTCCTTTTTCCGACGCATCTGATTCAAACTCGCCGTCATAAGGGTTGCCTGACGGAGGCATAGCGGACAGCCGGAACAAAATCGTCTCCTCTGGGGTGCCGAGGCCCCACGATTTTGCTCTGCCAAATCGCGTCCGCGTACTCCCTTTTCTCCGTAAAATCAACCTCCGAATGTCTTCCCGGCTTCCGGAGTGCCAGCGAGCCACATAGCGAGCTTTCGGCGCGGGCCTCGGAGGTCGGTATTACTCAGCTCCTTCACGCCGCCTTCGTGAAGACAAGGACTTTATCCACGCGGCGGTCTGGAAAGACTACGCGTTGAGCGCTACTCTTGGCCGTTCGCGCATGTATAGGCATGGCCAGAAATCCGAACGAAACAGCGCGAAAAATCGACCAGAAGCTGTCCCAGTTGGATGACGAGGGCTTCAACCAAATGCACCGTGAATACCGCGACCGTCTGATCGACAGCGTGACTGGATTTGTCCGGGACCGAGCCAGGGCCGAAGACATCGCGGACGGAGCCTTTCAAAAGGCTGGGAAAAACGGGACGCTTTCCGAGGGGAATCGTTACCGACTACCTGGTTGGAATCGATTGCCCGGAATGAGGCCCGAAGATCACTCAGCCGTGATCGAGCCGGCCAATTCGATTCCATTGACCGAGCGGATGCCCGTGAGCTACCCGTGCAGGAGCTTGTAACGGATCAGCTGGAAAAACGGAACGACCAGCTCCGGCTTCAGCAAGTGTTGTCCCAACTCCCCGACAAACAACGTCGGGCCTTGACGGCCCATTTCATTGAGGGTTTCTCAATTCGAGAGATCGCGCATCGGGAACAGGTGCCCATTGGAACCGTACTCAGTAGAATCCATACCGGCAAGCGGCTCCTGCGCGACGCGTGGGAGGCAACAATTCGGACATCACCGGACAAAGCATCGGCCGACCTCAGTTGGGGCCGATAAACACGACAATTCCGACCCAAGGACGCTGCCATGTTAGACGTGCTCCCGGTGCCTAATCGGTTTCAATGTTTCCATTATCCGTTAGCCGCTTTTGCCGGCGTGCAACAGTCGTCACGTCGGACCCCCTTAGGTTGAGACCACTAAGATCGACAGAGTCTCCAGCCCTCAAGGAGCCGGACCCGCTCGGCGAGAGGGATGCGTCTTAAAGCGATAGCACAGAGCTCTTTGTCGTGATTAAACTCGAATGCAAGATCCTGACTATATATCGCTTGAAACACTATAGGGTCGTTGAACAACTCAATACGGATTTCACTGCCGCCAACCTGTACTCTGCAATCGCCAACTACATCGTGGATCGTTGGTCCACGGTCACGAGGTGACGGCCACAAGCTTAGGTCGAATTGCGGCAAGCCTGGCTTTGCATTTCGCTGAGGATCACTAGGTTTGAGCGAATGAAGGCGACCGTTGTAGAGAAGTAGTTCCAGCATCAGAAACAGACCACATTTACCATCGAGGTCTACGCTGAGAAGACTAGTTCCAATCTTGTCCACGAGCCGCCAGTAGACTCTACGGCGGCGCCATTGATCAGCCATGGCTTGATGTTGTGCGTAAGCGCCCGATGAACACCATCAGCTTTCAGCAAGCGGGCAGAAATTTGCGGGGGCTAGGGCAGTAGAAGTTGGCGGGCGCGAGAGAAGCGGAGTAACTCCTCGGCACCCCTGATGGGATTTTCGAGCCAAGGCGCATCTTCGATTTCGTCGTCCAGATCATCGATCTCCAGATCCACATCAGAGGGCGCAAGGAACTTGGTCCGCTCCAGATGATCAAGGTAATCTGCGATTTCTGAAGCCGTAAAAATGCGGCGGATTTCGTGGACGAAGGCGGGTATCTCTGCTGCGGCCTTCGGATCTTCCTCCGACACCATCAAAAACGTGAGGAGCTTTTCGCCGACCAGATAATCCAAGGCGTTTTTCAGCCCGAAGCTCTCGCGGATGTCTTCCGCCGCGGTGCACTGATCGATCCAGATCTTGTGGAACTCTACGGACAGGTCGCTCATGGTTTTCTTTCTCTGAGGATACGCCGAACTGAAGTGCGACCGATCCGAACTCGCCGCGCGATTTCAGATTTGCTGAGGCCGGCGCGATGTAGTTTCCGGATTTCCGCAGCGTGGACAGCCGCGGTTGCTGGCCGGCCCAGGCGTTTCCCGTTCTCGCGCGCATGAGCCAGGCCAGCTCGCGTTCGCTCGCGCAGGATCTCCCTTTCGAACTCGGCGAAGATCGCCAGCAGTCCGGCCATTGCGCGACCAGCGGGCGTGGTCAGATCCAGCGCCTCCGTCAGGGAAACGAAGCCCACTCCGAGGTGCTCCAGTTCCTGAAGTGTCGCCAGCAGGTCTGTAACGGAGCGGCCCCAGCGGTCCAGCCGCCACACCAAGACGATATCGATCTCCCGTCGCCGAGCAGCCTCGATCAGCTTCTCGCGGGCGTCTCGCCGCGTGGCCCCGGAGTTCACCTCGCGGACCTGCAAGGCGATCGTCCAGCCTCGCCGGGCGACGTAGTCCCGCATGGCCCGGTTCTGCATGGTGAGAGTCCGCTGATCGCTTGTCGAGACTCGGGCATACAGCCCGGCCCGGAACATTTTCGTCGGCCGGCGTACCTGGCCAAAAACGTGAAAGGATTTTCTCTGCCCAGAGCCCCGTTTTACAGCCATTCCAGGATCTTATCTGATTCTGGCCACAGAGGATGGTTTTTGGCCGGTCGTTTCCTGGCGAGAGCCCCCAGGATCAGGCCACAGCCCAGCGGTGTGGCAGCAGTTCGTCGAGCCGGGTCATGGGGTGCGAAGCGATCCGTGACAACACATCCTTAAACCAGGCGAACGGATCCACCTTCACCAGTTCACAGGAAGCCACGAAGCTTCTCAGCACCGCCGCTGTGCTGCCGCCGCGATCACTGCCGAGAAATGTCCAGTTGTTACGGCCCACCGCCCAGCCGCGCAGAGACCGTTCTGTGTGGTTGTTGTCGATCGACAGATCCGGGTGATCGCAATACCGCGTCAGCGCGGTCCAGTTCTTCAGAATGTAGTTCACCGCCCGGCCGGCTTCGCTTTTAGGCAGCAGTTGCTCCTGGATCTCCCGCAGATATGCGTGCAGTTTTTCCAGTACCGGCCGCGCGCCCTGTTCACGCATCAGCCGCAGATCCTCGCCGCACAGCGCTCGCTCGCGCGCCAGCTTTTCCACCCGGTACAGCTCCGCGATCATCAGCAACAGTGTCCGCATGCGCGAGGGATCATGGTCAAGCGCTTGATGCACGTGCCGGCGCGCGTGCGCCCAGCAGCCCACTTCCACCATCCCGCGTTCGGGTTTCAGGAAAAAGGAATCGTAAGCCACATACGCATCGGCCTGCAGATATCCGCGATACTGCCGGAGAAACTCTTCCGGCCCAGCGCGCTCCCGCGTCGCCGTGTAGTCATAGATCACCGCCACATGCTCCCGATCTCCCACATACGGCCAGATTCTTCCTTTGCGCGCTTGCTTTCGATTGCGATCCAGCACTTTCACCGGCGTATCGTCGGTACCCACGACTTTGGAGGCCAGCACGTGCCGTTTCAGACGCTCATATAAAGGTTGGAGCAGTTCGGCCGACTGCGCCATCCAGCCGCACAGGGTTTGCTCGGCGATCTCGATTCCGTGCCGCCGAAACATCTTGGCTTGCCGGTGTAAGGGCAAGTGATCGGCCAGCTTGCTTACGATCACCTGCGCCAGCACCGATGCCGACGCCGTCGACTTCTCGATGGGCTGCGGCGGCTTGCTGGCCGTCTTCACCGTGCACGCGCAGGCGTAGGTGAAACAGGCATCTTCGATCACTTTCATCTGCGCCGGAAGGTATTCATAGCGCTCGCTGACTTCTTCGCCGATGCGCCGCAGGTCCTGATCACATTGGGCGCAATGCTTTTCCTGGTCCGGCAGATCGTGCTCGATCCGTTCGCGCTTCACATGCCGCGGTAGCGGTTTTCTGCCGCGCGGCTTTCCACTGCCGGGCACGGATGCGCCGGCCGGCGGCTCGTCATCGTGATCGTCCGATTCTTCCCCTTCCGGCAAACTCATGCCCAGCTCAGCCGCAAACAACGCTAACTGTTCGCGCGAAAGCTGCTCACTCTTGCGTCCGGTTTTGGCTTGAAGGAGCTGGCGCAGCAGGCGCTCGGTGCGATCCAGTTGCGAGGTTACGTCGACCAACATCCTCTTCAACATGGCCGCGTCTTCAGGAAGTGTTTTTGGATCGACGGGCAAGCTCAAGTGTAACCGGAAAGGGGTGGTTCACCAAGAGAAACATGCGTAAATCGTCAATGTTTATACGGCTTCGACGGCTTTGTGGCGATACCGCCTGCGGCGCTTGGCCTGACTCAGATCGATGCCGCTCAACAGCGCGCCCAACTCTTGCGCCGTGATCTCCGTCGTACTTCTTCCGATTCGGAAAACGGCATCGCATAGGTGCCTTCCTCCAGACGTTTGGCCCACACTGCGAAGCCGTCGCGATCCCAATACAGGATCTTCACGCGGTCCCGGCGTTTATTGGCGAACACGAATAGATGGCCGGCGAAAGCGTCCAACTGCATCACCGTGACCACCAGCGCGTGCAGTCCATCGAAGCTTCGCCGCATATCGCAAGGCGCCGTCGCCAAATACACCCGCACACTGGCCGGCAGATGAATCATCGTGCTTCGCGCAACATGCCGAGCACCAGCCGCAGCGTGGACGCGTCCGTACCAGGGCCAATGTGAAGCCGGTCACCGGAGGACAAAATCAGCTCGACCGGCTCACTACGTTGCTGGCGGAGCGCGGGAGTCTCCACCAGTGCGAAGCCGATAGCCTGCCCCTTTTCCATGAGCCGCTTTCGCCACATATAAAATAACGGGCTGCCGACGCCGTTCTCCTGGCAAAAAGCTTCCACCGTCTTCCCACTTTGCTTGTGACGGGCGATCAGTTCGGTCCAGAACTTCCGCCGCTCCGCTTGCCGTTCTCGTTTGGTCATGCCACCACTATGCACCGCTGCCTTTGCACGAGCCAGTGGTGTTTATCGGATGCTTACGCTTTTGAGCTAGCACAACATGCCGGAGACATCGCGCTACGCTGCGACCGAAACGAGACCACGGCTCGGTTCGAGATGGAACTATTGACGTTGCGGGCATCCGCCGCCGCGTCATTAGGAGGCTGGGCAGCCCCAGAAGTCCCGAAAATCTATCGTCGAGCGCAGCGCGTTGCGGCTCAACTGGGCGATAGCATTTCCTACTATAGCGTCGGCCATATCCACTGGAGTTTCGTATCCGTCCGCAATTACCGGCTTGGCCATCGAGTGGCTGGTTCCCTTCTAAAGCGCGCGATGGCATCCACCTCCCAGGGCTCTCGGGTCCTGCCATGTATTGCGATGGGGATTACGCTATTTCATTTGGGCCGACCAAAAGAGGCTGTCACCATGCTGGCGAAAGCGAACGCCTACTGGTCCACCAATGGCCTGGGGTCTCATACCTTTTACCCCATGCATCCAAAAGTGACCATGCTATCCAATATGGCACGCGCGCTTTGGTTTGCGGGTAGCCCGCAGGAGGCTGTGCAGCGTATTTCCGAAGCCGTTCAGTTTGCCCGCGAATTAGGCCATGCGCGCGCAGAAGCATACGCCATGGCTATCGCTGCTGACATCGCCCATTGGCGGAGAGATACGACGTCAACTTTGGAGTGGTGCGAGCAAGCAACGAATCTCGCACTGAAGTGCGAACTCTTTTACGAGCTCACTTGGGCGTCACTACTGCGTGCCTGGGCGTTCTCGGAATCAAATGAGCCCGAAAAGGCCCTGCCAATTTTCGAGAAATTCATTCCAGGTTACGCGGGTCCTTCTTCCACACAGTGGCGTACGCATTACGCGGAGGCCCTAGGAAAAGTCGGCAAGGTTGAGGAAGCGCTGAGAGCGCTGGATGGAGCTCGGCGGTTCCGCGCCGATCATGAAGAACATTTTTTTGATTCGGAGATGTCCCGAACTATGGGCGACCTGCTTCTTCGACGCGCTGGCCAGGGGCGCGCGGACCAAGCGGAGGCCTGGAGATTCTTTAAGAAGTCTGTCGAGATCTCCAAAAGGCAGCAAGCGAAAAGCTGCGAATTGCGCGCGGCTACGAGCCTACTGCGATTTACATTAACTTACCGCCCTCAAGATGCCATTGGCGCCAGGCAGGCACTCCGTACCATGTGCGACTCCTTCAGAGGAATTGCTCTGAGCCCTGATCTGTTGGCCGCGCAAGAATTGATGGCAAGCTAAAGCTGTTTTCCGGGCGGCGCCTTTCATCCCTGTAAATAAGACATCTTGCGCATTACGGGGGAATAGTGCGAGAGTCGCGCGCGGCTCCCCGATGAGAAGGGGACTGAAATGGCGCTATCCAGCACAAGCGGGACAATCACGCCGTTTCCTCAAAAGGTCAAAATTTGCACTTGAACTGGCGTTGCCCTTGCTCCAACGGAATTTGCTCTAGCCGGTCCCCATCCTTGGTCCACCATCCCTCCACGATCTCCTCGCCACGCCAGATCAACTCAACATCGTTCGCGCCTGGTGGCGGGGTAACCGGAGGTCCGGGTGTGAATCTGCCCGAGGGCGAGAAGTGAAAATCATTAATTCCCGGAAGGAATATGAAGCGAGTTTTCGGGATTTCACGCCCATTTCTCGTCCAGTAGCCGCCCCCTCCGAGAACTCCCACTCCCCAGATAATTCGCAGATCATTAGCAGCCTTTGGACCAATAATTCTGCCAACCGCTCGTCCGTTAATCGTCAGAACCAGTACGGGTCGGCGACCTGCTGGCGGGCCGGCTTTCGGACCACCGGCTCGCTTCTGTGCTACCCGTGAGGCGTTCCCTTTTTTCTTTTTTGCCATAGCGTCAATGCTCAGGTGGAATCTAACACCCGGGCAAGGTGGAGTCAACCGGCCTATGTTCCCCTGCGGATCTACTGAGACCAAAGCAGACTGACCAGGCAGACCAGGCCGGGCCTGAATGGCTCTGCGTTTTAGCGTGCACAATTTGTAAAAGCCGCGGGGTACGGTTATAGGTTGAGGAGAGCTCGGAGTTTGCTCGACACGATGCTCTGGGTGGACGAATCAAGGACTCCAAGGCATCGCGCGAAGCTCGACGAATGGATTGTCGCCAATTTATGCAGTCGTAAAGTTGACAGGGCCTTGAGATGAGCAGAACGGAACTCTGGCTTGCTTGGGTCTAAGATCACGTCAGAGGGAAGAACTTGCACAGGGATAACGAGGAGATATAGGCAACCAAAACCTCCGGAATTGAACCGAGCGGCCCGGTAAGCAATAACACCGGACGCAGCTTCATTCCCGGAACATCTCCGAACGGGAATTGGGCTAAATAGATCTCACCGGGGCGCATTCACCGGTTGCCCGTCGGCCAGCGTGTAAATATCCTGCTTTGCATCACTCAACTCGTCCGACCATTCCTTGGCAATTCCGCTCCCCCAAACGCTTCCGGCATCGTCTTCATCAGGCAAAAGGACGATCAGTCGGACCGGTCCCGCTGGGAACTCTTTCGGTACTTGCGCACGAAGGCGGTGTTGTTCATCGATGTCGCCTACCAGTTCGATCGCTTTCCTGGGTGCCGGATCCATTTGCGACTAATCATAGCAAAGATTAGCCCTTTTGAACTGCAGCACCATCGGTCTCAGGTTCAGGCGCGGGATTGATGCCGCAATGACCCGACGCCGGAATTCAGGCATAGAATAGGAGCTTGCTATTCCGGCTGTACCCGCTGCGATTCTCGTTCGTAGCACGGGAGTCGATTCACTTTCCGCCTGGAAAGTCGGCCAATATTCTGCGCGGCGCCTTCGGCATAATTTTCCGGCGCATTGCCTGCGTGCCGTACTGCGCTGACGCGCGCAAATGCGAACTGCGGGCCTCCTGCCCCTATGCGCGGATGTTCGAGCCATCGGCGTTGACGCCTGGTCCGAGCGGCCTGGCCGATTGGCCGCGTCCTTTTGTGTTTCGCGCCACGCACCTGGATGGCTGCACGGTGTCGCGCGGCGCTCCGTTTTCCTTCGACCTCAACTTGTTTGACATGCAGAGCCCGGCGATCGCCTACCTCGTGCTGGCGTTCGCGCAACTGGCGCAGGAAGGAATCGGCCCGCGCCGCGGGCGCGCTGGCCTGGCCGAGGTGTGGCAGTTGGATGAGACTGGCGATCCGTTAGTCCGGATCTATGACGGAGCGTCGCTGCTTCTCCAGCAGGAGGCCGCACCGATGGAACTGACTCTCGCGCGCCTCGCGGAGCGTGTGGACCGGGTCCGGGTGAGGTTCTCGACGGCCACTGAGCTGAAGAGTGGCCAGCAGGTAGCGGACCGGCCAGAGTTCGGTGTACTGGCATCGCGGATTCGCGACCGCCTAAGCACACTGCGTGACCTCTACGACGGCGGCCCGCTCGAAATCGATTTCCGCCAATTCGGCGAGCGTGCCGCGCGCGTGCGTCTGACGCGCTGCGAGCTCCGGCGGGTCGCCGTGACGCGCCAAAGCAGCCGGACCGGGCAGGTCCATTCGATCGGCGGCTTTGTTGGCGAGGCCGAGTATGAAGGCGATATCGCGGAGTTCGTGCCATTCCTGCGCGCCGCGCAATGGACGGGTGTGGGACGTCAGACGGTGTGGGGGAAGGGGGTGCTATCCGTCAGCTTGGTATGAGCCAATATGGTTTGCAGGTATATATCCTAGTGAATGTGAAAGTAGCTGACTTTCCACGCGTACTCGCTTTACTATTGGAGCTACTCGATGAGACGCCACGCCAGTCGACACGGACTCCAAATCTGAGGCCCGCGTGGTGTCTCATCCGCGCCCCGAGTCGAAGGGGACTGAAATAGTGATTGCGACAGTAACGTTGCGATGGACTCTTCCCCTTGGCGAAGGGGACTGCTAATCCTGGAGTGAACCGGCCGCGCCTTCGTGAACGGTGGCCCTCGGAAAGCTGTGACGGCTCCGCCGTCCGCAGGAGAGTAGCATTGAGGAATCTTTCGTGTTAAGCGCTCTACAGTTTACTGGAAATCCATTTGTAGATAGCGGCCTCGCCGTAATGACACATCTGACGGGACGGCGCGATGTTTCCGAGCTAACCTTCACGGAGCTAAAGAAACTCATTGGCGACGGCGGAGCTCTTGCGCGTGACAACTCACGTCTTAAGTCTTTCACGATGGTTTTTGGCACGAACGGAGTGCTCACGCAACCCGCCTACAAGAAAGCTGGCCAGAACGAACTGATCTACAAAGCCATCGTCAAGCGCCTCCTCGATGCCGCCGAACAAGAAGGCAGCAAAGGCACCCCATGTGAGCTCACCGGTATCCTCACCCAATTTAACTTTCACGGGATGTGCGCTTCGGCTCTCGCCGAAGCCGGCCAGAAAGTCCCCGAACGAAAATGGATCGGAAGAGACTGGGTGCCTCTAGCCGGAAGCCTAGGCAACGATGCTCAAGCTCTTCCTGCGGCCTCACGCCCCCTTCGCGTGAGTGCAACGGCGCTCCTGTCTCTTCAGTATCTTCCGCTCGGACTGTTTCTTCATCAGGGGCGGCTGGCCTGTTACCAATGCACCTACGGGCCGCTCATGCAACAGCTAACGGCGGATGTCGTCGAACACAATCGCATTCGAATGCAAGGCGGCAACGCTGAGATTCTCGGCAAGGGTGAAGGTTCGTCCGTGCTGTTTGAAGGTTTGCTCCGGCGATTCGAAAAACTTCAGGAAGCGAAAGCTGACTACCATCTGCCGCCGAACACGACGCTCTTTCTGTGGCTTTTTTCAAATTCAGGGACCGGAGCCGATTGTAGGGTCCTTGAAATCCCCGATTTGGCGCTGCATTTCCTGTGGGACGCGTGCCGGGAAGGGTACTCTTCGGAAATCCGCCGCCTCGTGGCTGGCGAACCCAAGGATCCGAGGCAACAGTTCTTCACCGCGATAAGTGAAAGACGAGACTATTCCAATCTCTACCCATTCAAGAAATGGCCGGGAACCTCACAGGAGTTCTACGAGTTTTATCAAAACCGCATTTGCGGCTGGAGAGCAAAGGCGCTCGTTGTAGCGAGGCAGCTTGCTCGCCTTGTTGGCAAATGCCCCGACTCCAAGCGCCTCAAGGAATTGCGCAAACCGGACGCCTTCAGCAAGATAGATTCCTCGGGCCGCAACGCTGTTCGCGGATTCATCGCAGACGGTCTTGAACTCTCGGAATATGACGCGCTCTTCCCAAGCCAGCACCACCCGATTCGCGTCAAACGAGACGGTTGGAATCTGATCCGCTTCTATCTCGCGCAATCGAAGATTCAAGAAACTTCCCTACCGGACGGTACACCGATGACGACGACGCACCCCAAAATACCTCTAATCGCTGAGGAGTATTTTTACCGGCGAGGCCCCAAACGGGTCAAGAACCTTCTGGACCTTCTGAGGCGCGGCAAAGCCGGGCTGCCTTGGTTGAGAGATATATTTTGTGAAATGGCCGAAACACATCCAGAGTTCGAGTTAGGAGAGTGGGACGAATTTGTTTGTAATGAAGACGGCCGACCGGTTCCTTACGAACTTCTGTTTCAGATTCGGTTGCGGTTGGCCAACCTTTATCGCCAGTCACAAACAAAGAAAGAGGAAGTAGCATGAGCATTCCGACTCACATCGCTGGAACATTTGTCATTCACGCTGACGCGAGCTTTTTAAACGGGGCAGGTCTCGGCGAAGGAGAGGATCGGAACGTTACGATCCCTAAGACACTGCGCGATGGGCGAAATCGCGTTCCGTACGTGTCTTCGCAGGCGTGGAAACGCTGGCTTCGCTCCACCCTCATCGCCGAAACCGGCTGGCCCGCGAGTGAGCTGCGGTCGATCAAGGAAAGCGAAAAGGGATCGACCTCCAAGATCGCCGGGGAATTGGACCCGGTCGAGTTTGCCGAAGATGACCTGTTTGGTTATATGCGCGCCCAGGAAGGCCAAGGCAGACGCAAGAAGTCCGAAGAATCGGAGGGCGAAGAGGAAGAGACCGGTGCCAAGACCAAAGCACTGATGCGTTCGTCTCCCTTTTCTGCTTCGCTACTAGTATCCGTTCGCAAGAGCGGGTGGCAAGGACGCGACGAGGGATTCGTGCACTTGAAGGAAGGCACGCCGCTGCCCTACACTACAGAATTCTATACTACGCACTTGCAGGGCATCTTCTGCCTCGCCCACTGCCGCGTGGGGTTCCTCTGCAATGAGGGTGATCGCATCGAACTCGACGAATCCCTCGCCAAGAAATATCTCGCGGAAGGCCGAATCATGCAAAGAGACGGTGGATTCGAAGTAGCCAACCCGCAAGCGTCACGAAAGCAGCGATCCTCGGAACTCCTCAAAGCCCTCAGTGTACTTCGCGGCGGCGCAAAGCAGGCGGCCTTCGGCACCGATGTCGCCCCCAAGTGCCTCGTCGTCGCTGGGCTCTCTTGCGGCAACCCCATCTTCAATCACCTTTTCGACGATGACAACGAAAAGGGCCTTACACTGAGGGCCACCGTTTTTCGTGAACTCCTGGCCGATTACGCCGATCGCATCGTCACACCTGTGGCTATCGGAATTCGCACTTCGTATCTTGCTAATGAGGAGGAAGTCCGGAGCCTCGCGGGCGGCCACGAAACTGCGCGCGGCAAGGCCGAAGTTGTCGTCACCACGCCTCGCGCAGCCGCCGAACTGATTGCCTCAAGACTGTGACCAGTATGAAGGTCCTCCATGTGCGCCTGGAGGCGCTAAGCGCCACTTATCCCTACCCTTTCCTTAAGAGCGGAACTATCCTTACGTTACCCGCTCCGCCTTTTTCGAATGTTCTAGGAAATCTGAGCGCGTGCGCTGGTCGCGTCGTCGGTCCGGAAGAAACCCTCATCGGCCTCGAATTCGAGTCAGCAGACAAAGCTTTTGATCTCGAGCGTACCCGACGCCTCAAGATGGACAACAAGACCGGACGCCTTTCGGTCAACCAGGAGCAGGGCTTAGCCTTACGTCAGTTTCACGTCAATCCGCATCTTGACCTTTACCTGACGCAACTTGACTTCGCGCAATATTTCTATTCGCCGGCAACCGCGCCGTGCCTGGGCCGTTCCCAAGATCTGGCCTGGATCCGCTTTGTACGCCACGTTGAGTTTGTACCGGTTGATCAGGGTGTTCTCGGCTCCACCCTCGTTCGGTTCCCGAATGTCCAGACAGCCGGCCAAATCCTGCCGCCTCTGGCCGACTACTTTCTAAACGACCGTCTTGGCTATACCCGGCGAATCGGCCGCCTGTCACGTTACCAGTTCGTCCCGAAAGGGGCCCGCGTGCGGGCGGAGGACGGCTTTGACCTTTTTCATCCGGACGATCATGAACACTCCGATCACGTAGTCGTTTTGCACCGGCTTGCTTCATGATGCTCCTTGCAAAAAGCGCCGGGGCAGATGGCGCGCCCGAGACTCTTCTTGCACACACGTTGGCGGTTGTCCGGATGGCTCGCGAGCTCTGCAACCGTCTCCCCTTGCCGGTTGGAGTCCGTACTGATCTCCAGCGCAAGGTCGAGCTAGCCGCCGCTCTGCACGATATCGGAAAGGCCACACCAGGTTTTCAGCAGATGCTGCGAGGCGAGCAAACAGACTGGCACGGGTGGAGGCACGAAGCATTGTCGGCGGGCTTTGCATCCGCGTTGAAAAGCGTTGTGCCCGAAGAAGTAATCTTCGCGGTTCTCTTCCACCATAAAGAGATCCCTGGCGACACCACAAAAGGGATATGCTTTTTCGACGGCCGGCCGGAAGGCTGGCCGCGAATGATACGCGAGTGGCGTGAATCCGAGCCGTTCGCTCAGGAGTTCTGGCAGCAGGTCTGCCGCGAGATAGGTCGCGCGGAGTGCATTGAAGCGGTTCCGGTCTCTGACGTAAAGCTTCGCCGTGGCTGGCTCGATGATTCGCCTACAGGCGGACAGTGCCAACAAATTGAACTGGAAAATCGACGCGAGGCCTCCCGTCTCCGAGGCCTACTCATCTGTGCCGATCATCTCGCGTCGGCCCATCAACAACTACCAGCTATGGTCGAGGCGCGCGAGTTTCGAATGAAGTATCACCCCCGGCCATTCCAGGAGAAGGCCGGTGCTGCTTCCGGCAACGCTATTCTCCACGCGCCCACCGGAAGCGGCAAAACCGAAGCGGCTCTGCTGTGGGCGGGGGTCAATCAGATCGAAAATGCACGTCTCTTCTACGTATTGCCCTTCACTGCTGCCATCGATGCTATGCACACACGGCTTTGCGACAATTTCCCGAGCAAGAAGGAGTCTGTCGGCGTGCTCCATAGCCGAGCAAGCCACCATCTGTACTCGCAGATGCTGCGGGACTATCCTGGTAACCGGCATCACGCTCAGAGAGAAGCGAAGGCGCGGGCAAGGTTGGCCCATGAGATGTATCATCCCGTGCGCGTCTGCACACCGCATCAAGTACTGCGTCACACGCTACATGGCCGTGGCTGGGAACAGATGCTTGCTGAGTTCCCCGGAGCCTGCGTCATCTTCGATGAAATTCACAGCTATCAACCGGACCTCGCGGGCCTGACGCTTGGCACCGCCCGCCTTCTAGCGAACAAGTTCGGTACGCGAGTACTGTTCGCTTCAGCCACGTTTCCGCAGTTCTTGAAGAACATCGTCCAGGAGTTGATCCCCTGCGCCATGATCGAACCGGATCTGGCCGCACCACGTGATCGCGAGGTCGTTGAGCGGAAGCGTCATACCCTCGGCATCACTGACGGAAACATACAAGGCGCCATCGAGAACATCCGTTCGGATGCCCTTGCAGGCCGCACCGTGCTCGTCGTTTGTAATCACGTTCGCACATCCCAGTTTGTCTACCAATCCATTGTTACCAAACTGCCCCCAGATGATGTCGTCCTCTTTCACAGCCGCTTCAATATAGAGGATCGCCGCCGGATCGAACAGATGCTGGCGACGCCACCTTTGCCCAAAATCCTAGTTGCCACTCAGGTTGTCGAGGTGAGTCTGGATATCGATTTTGATTGTGGTTACTTTGAGCCTGCGCCAATCGATGCTCTGATTCAGCGAATGGGTCGGGTGAACCGAAAGGGCGATCGCGCTCCTGCGCCAATAGTTGTCTTCCGAGAAGCCGTCGGCCGGTATCCAATTTATGAAGAGACCCTCACGCGAAGGACATTGGAAGAACTCGCACACGTCAGCAACCCCATCAGCGAACATGACGTGGTCGCGGCGTGCGATCGAATCTACAATGAGGGCTACACCTCGGAGGAGAGGCGCGAGTTTGAAGAGCGTTTGAATCATCCGTATTTCGTCGAATTCGACCAGCATTTGCTTGCTGGGCGCAGCGAACAATGGGTGGATAAAGTTATCGACGACACAGAAGGCCGCGCGGACGTGCTGCCGCACGGCCTCCTCTCGCGTCACCAAGCGCTCTCAGATGAGGGCTTCTGGCTGGAAGCCGACGCACTCTTGGTGAATATCCGCACCGGGGCTTACCAGGGCCGAATTGACTGGAAGCATGATCCTCCGCTTGTCAACGCCGACTATACGAAAGAAGGACTCCAATGAGCAATCTCGCCCTCGCGCGCCTGGACGCGTGGCCAGACCGCAAGCCTCCGGCCACCCAGTACAACTGGATCACCGCCCACTACGAATCCATGCCGGAGCAACTCGATTTACCCCTGCCGCCAGTCGACGACATCGTCCTCCCCAAGGATGACACCGTCACACTTCTCGCCACCGAAAACGGCTCACAACTTCTTGTCTCTGGCTTCGGCCTGTTCGTTGGCAAGAAGGGCGAGCGCGTGGTCGTCAAGAAAGGAAAAGCCGTCTGCGCGCAAGTCCCGTTCCTTCGGCTTCAGGAAGTCATCGTGGGCTCCGCCGGTGTCAGCCTTTCGAGCGATCTCATCGAAGACCTATGCGCCCGCGGCGTTCGCCTCGCGTTTGTCAATTCAAGCGGCAAGCCGATCGCCCTTGTCACTTCACCCATGCTCACCGCTACCGTCGAAACGCGCCGCATGCAGCTGGAGGCGTATACCTCCCAGCGTGGGGCCGATCTCTGCCGGTGGATCGTCGCCGGCAAGCTTCGCAATCAGGAAAAACTGCTGCGTTACTTTGCCAAGAGCCGAGAGGGCGAGCCTCGCCAGTCGCTCGAACGCACTGCCTCCGCCTTTCGTAAATTGCGCCAGGCAGCCTTGGCAGTGGAAGGAGCCAGCACCGATGCTGTCCGTCCGGCACTCATGGGTTTCGAAGGCACCGCGGGCCGCATGTATTGGCGCGAGGTCGAGCGATTGCTCCCGGATGAACTAGGCTTTGAAGGACGTCAGCATCAAGGTCCAAGTGACGCCGTCAACGCTGCGCTCAACTATGGCTACGGCATTCTCTACTCCCACGTGTGGGGCGCAGTGATGAACGCGGGGCTTGAGCCGTTCGCCGGTTTCCTACACGTGGACCGCAGCGGCAAGCCCTCGCTGGTGCTCGATCTGGTGGAAGAATTCCGGCAGCCGGTGGTCGATCGCGCCATTCTGACTTGGTTGAACAAGGGTGGCCGGCTCACTATCGTCAAAGGCCTGCTCGATAGCCCGTCCCGCGAGGCGCTGGCCAGCCGGGTGCTTCTGCGCTTGATCGCTACCGAGACGCATCGCGGCAAGCAGCATCAGGTGCGCTCCATTATCCAGATGCAGGCGCGACTAGCGGCCTCGGCGGTACGTGGGCTGCGTGATTACCGGCCGTTCACATTCAAGTGGTGACCACCGATGGCGCGCAAGAATCGGTACACGGGCGTGTTGCGGCCGATGGCCGTGGGCAAAGGAAGTCCGGAGGTCTCGATCGTCCTGATCTACGACATTGAGGATGACCGACTGCGTACGCGCACGTCGGAAATCTGTCTGAACTATGGGCTTGAGCGGATTCAGTTCAGCGCCTTTTTCGGCAAGCTGAACCGCAACCGTCGGCAGGAGCTTGCGCTGCGTATCCAGCGCGAGGTGGAGGGCGAATCAGCGCGCGTGCGTATTTATCCAATTTGCGAGGATGACCTCAAGGACGCCTGGAAGTTGGAGCAATACCGGCGCGATGCGGACGAGCTGAAGACGGAAGCGGAAAAGGAAAAGCCGAAGCTCAAGATTCTCTTGCTGGATGACAAATGAGCGCGCTGATCGTAACCGATCTCAAGCAGTGGGCCTACTGCCCGCGCATCGTATATTACCGGCGCGTGATGCCGGGCGTAGGCAAGCCGACGTTCAAGATGCAGGAGGCACAGAACGCGCAGGAGCTGATCGAGCGGCTGGAACTGCGGCGCGGGCTGCGCGAGTATGGGATGGAATCGGCGCGGCGACGGTTCGGGGTATGGCTCAGTGACGAGGCACTCGGGCTTGCGGGCAAGGTCGATCTGCTGTTGGAGACCGACCGGTCCGCAGCAGTGGTCGATTTCAAGTTGACCTCCGGCGAGCCCGGAGATAATCACCGGCTCCAGTTGACCGGCTACGCAATGCTGGTGGAGGCCGCGTTGCGGCTACCGGTGAAGGTAGGATTCTTGTACCGGATTCCGGATAACCGGCTGTTTACCATTCCGCTTACGGGGGAACTGCGGTCGTACATGCGCGCGGCGCTCATCGGAATTCGTGAGATGGGCGACCGGCAGTTGTTTCCGGACCCGACCCCAGTACGCGGGCGATGTGCGGAGTGCGAGTATGCGAACTATTGCTCGGACATTTGGTAAGCGCGCGGATTGGCGGGTTTTTGAGGCAGAACGGCGAGCTGCGCGATTTGTACCGTTGCTCCGCGGCGTAAGTGGTCTTAGAATCAATGATGTCAGGAGCGGCCGCGCGCGGCTCCCCGATCAGAAGGGGACTGAAATCGATATTCCGCGCCGCGGTCAGATGGGGACTGGTCAAGCCGCGCGCGGCTCCCCGATCAGAAGGGGACTGAAATTTGAAATGTCTGGCCCGGCAGAATAACGTTTGCCATGGCCGCGCGCGGCTCCCCGATCAGAAGGGGACTGAAATGCATGAGCACGATCGTCTGCGTTACCGCCGTATCGCCGCGCGCGGCTCCCCGATCAGAAGGGGACTGAAATTGAATGTATAGGCGGACGCCGGAACGGGAGGCGATTAGCCGCGCGCGGCTCCCCGATCAGAAGGGGACTGAAATAGCCGGGAATCTCCGCGCCCAGGTACGAATCGTTGGCCGCGCGCGGCTCCCCGATCAGAAGGGGACTGAAATAATAAGCAGCGATTAGGGCGGCGCAGCTCGAGCGGTCGGAAGCCGCGCGCGGCTCCCCGATCAGAAGGGGACTGAAATGCGACCACCGAAAACGTAAGCGGAAATGTCGGGAATGCCGCGCGCGGCTCCCCGATCAGAAGGGGACTGAAATCCGGAACAAACATGCTCATTTATGGCGCCGGAATCGCCGCGCGCGGCTCCCCGATCAGAAGGGGACTGAAATTCAAATTCCAGTTCATCCTGTGTCATTTCTTCCTCGCCGCGCGCGGCTCCCCGATCAGAAGGGGACTGAAATATACGGTAACCATCCTTCCGGCCAGCGGGGACACCATGCCGCGCGCGGCTCCCCGATCAGAAGGGGACTGAAATCGGAGCATGCACCACCGGGAATATGACCAGGGTTTCGCCGCGCGCGGCTCCCCGATCAGAAGGGGACTGAAATACAAGACCCGCATACAGGCCGTAGGGTGCTAGTGACGGCCGCGCGCGGCTCCCCGATCAGAAGGGGACTGAAATGTCGATAATGCGGGCGTTATTCTTGTCAATGGCGCGCCGCGCGCGGCTCCCCGATCAGAAGGGGACTGAAATGAGGACGTAGTGGACGCGGCGCGGGACGCCGCGTCCGCCGCGCGCGGCTCCCCGATCAGAAGGGGACTGAAATTCGAGCAGTACCACCGGTTAATTCGTGAAGCTCTCCAGCCGCGCGCGGCTCCCCGATCAGAAGGGGACTGAAATCGACAACCACGGCAACGCCCACACCGGCGCGAGGCGCCGCGCGCGGCTCCCCGATCAGAAGGGGACTGAAATAAAGAAATACTGCAATCCTCCGGCAAGTTGATAACCGCCGCGCGCGGCTCCCCGATCAGAAGGGGACTGAAATCAACCAGGGGTCAGAGAACTGAGATTTCCGAACGTGCCGCGCGCGGCTCCCCGATCAGAAGGGGACTGAAATTGATTCGCTGGCGACGCCGGCAGATGCACGATAAAGAGCCGCGCGCGGCTCCCCGATCAGAAGGGGACTGAAATCATCTAAGCCTTGCCATGTCATCCTGATGCCCGGGCCGCGCGCGGCTCCCCGATCAGAAGGGGACTGAAATAATTTCACCTTGCACGTCAGATGGCACGGCGACCCCGCCGCGCGCGGCTCCCCGATCAGAAGGGGACTGAAATAACGCGGCAAACGCAGCCCCGCCCACCGTAGCCAGGCCGCGCGCGGCTCCCCGATCAGAAGGGGACTGAAATCTAAAAAGTAACGTCCATCCTTGAGCCGCCCCCAGCCGCGCGCGGCTCCCCGATCAGAAGGGGACTGAAATCAACAGGCGACCAAGGCGCGGCATCCGCAACAGGCGGCCGCGCGCGGCTCCCCGATCAGAAGGGGACTGAAATGTAGAATCAAACTCCTATCCGGGTGGCACGCCATCGCCGCGCGCGGCTCCCCGATCAGAAGGGGACTGAAATCATCCTGACCGTGCGTGTGGACCGTTCCGACTTGGTAAGCCGCGCGCGGCTCCCCGATCAGAAGGGGACTGAAATAGGTACGAACGATACCCCCAACCAGAGGGATTACGCGCCGCGCGCGGCTCCCCGATCAGAAGGGGACTGAAATATTTAGAGTCACGGCCCCTGGGGTTATGCTTCCACTGGCCGCGCGTGTCAGCGCCGGTGCAAAAATTCCCATAGTACCGGTTGAAAAGTTGCCCACCCGTGACAAGGGCTAAACCCGGCACCGACTCTGGAGTAGGAGGTGCCGGGATGTGTTACGGGGGAGAG